>OCVV011361528.1_pt1 | contig 184934 bp, 162 predicted proteins | sample 1539721 | NCBI WGS metagenome assembly OCVV01 (sample SAMN02144230, study PRJEB22623) | gut metagenome | biome: sheep rumen | host: Ovis aries | place: New Zealand | reverse complement strand
CAGGGGCAAAAACGCGACAGTCGTCGCGTTTTTAGCGAGTCTCCGAGCGGCTGGGCCGCGAAGGCGGAGGCTGCCGGGCTTTTTTTTGTCTTTCCCTTCGCGCCGTGTTCTGGGCTTTCGAAAATTTTCCGCATTCAGAAATCGGTTTTGGCTCAAAAAAAAATTCGCTTTTTAAAAGATTTCCCTTGACAAATCCAAATGGGGGGGGAATATAGAAGAAAGTGAATTTAAAATCGCATCGGAGGACATTATGAAAAAACTGGCGATGATTGCGCTGGCCCTTTTTGGCGCGGTGCTTGTTTTGGGAATCGCTTCCTGCAAAAACAGCGTGAGCGACGGCTCGTCTGGCGGCTCCGTCGGCGGAAGCCTGCCGCAAGCCCCGGCGGGCTTTGTACGCGTGGCGGGAGCGACCGTGAGCGATGGAGTTGCTGACTCTGAAGTTTTTCTTAGAGGCAGGAAACTTACAATCTCCGCGCTTTACGCCTCTGACCACGAGGTGACCCAGGGTGAGTATGAGAAGTACTGCAAGTACGGTGGAGACGAAGCTCCAAGTGACATGTGCGGCGTGGGGGCTAACTATCCTGCGTATTACGTGAGTTGGTACGACGCGGTCGTCTACTGCAACTTGCGCTCAAAAGCGGAAGGCCTTGCCCCTGTCTACAAGATTGGAAGCGAGACTAATCCGGCGAATTGGCCAGACATTGTAAAGGAAAGAGAAGGCGCAAGCGCAAAATACTGTGGTCCGACTTTCGAAAACTCAAAATGGGATTACGTAGGAGATAGCGACACTGATGGCGGTGTCACGCAAGACCTTAGAGCCAATGGTTACCGTTTACCGACTGAGGCAGAGTGGGAATATCTTGCCCGCGACGGCTCAGCGCTTTCTACGAATAAATGGAGCGGAACAAATGAAGAAAGCGAATTGTCTTATTATGCTTGGTATAAAAAAGATGGTGAGCAAGCTAACGGCGGACACTGTTACGAGATAGCAAAAAAGAAACCTAATGGTCTTGGTCTTTACGACATGAGCGGAAATGTCTAGGAATGGTGCTGGGATCTCTATGCAGATATATCCGTAACAACGCCTGAAACTGGATTCGTTGGTGAAAGTCCATATCGTAGAGTTCGAGGTGGTAGTAGATATACAGATAAAAACGATTGTTCACTTTTTTACCGAGCGGGTTATATGATTTCTGCATGCCAACGTAGGTGCGATTGCGGCTTCCGCGTGGTTCGCACTGTCAACTAGGCGCGAAAAAAATTGCCGGGGCAAGCCCGACAATGACACGGTTTGCTGCCGGGCTTTTTTTTCGCCCTTGCCATTCGTTCCGCAAAAACGGTATAATCTGCTACAAAGCGGAGGAGGATATTGTGCCGCATTGGCAGTCCGCGTGAGCGGACATGTGGATAAGTTCTTATACAAAGCGGAAGGAGGACATTTTGCCGCACATTACGATTCAGATGTATCCGGGAAGGGATGACGAGACAAAAAAGAGGTTGGCGCAGGCTGTGCTGGAGACGGCTTCAAAAGAGCTTAAGCGCGAAAAAGAGCATTTTTCGGTTAGCGTTGTGGACGTTCCGCAAGAGGAATGGAAGGGAAAGGTTTACGACAAAGTTCTGGCAGACAAAAACACAATCATTCAGCCCGGCTACAAAATGTAAGGTTGCGAAAGATTGCGTCGGGCGGCGCGTCCTGGTCTTGAAAGAGATTTTCGCTTGAAGGGTCTTTTTCCATCGCCTTTTCCCTTGAAAATTTTTTATTCTTACTATATAATTAACACATATTTTTTTGCGGACGCGGGGCGCGGTTTTTGCGCCTTGAAAATTTTTTGAGAGCGGACGCAAGGGTGGGGAAAATATGGCAGCTCAAAAATCAAAGGCCGCGGCAAAAGCGACGGCCAAAAGCGTTTCTAAAAATTCCAGCGTAAAAAAGACGGCGGCGAAAGTTCCGGCAAAGGCCGCTCCCGCAAAGAAAGCCGCGGCTCCTAAAAGCGCGGCCAAGGCTCCGGCAAAAGCCGCGGCCAAAGTTCCCGCAAAGGCGCCTGCGAAAGTCCCGCCAAAGACTGCGGCCACCGCAAGCGCTCCAGTCGCAAAGGCTCCCAAAAAATATGACGAAAGCCAAATCAAGCACCTTGACGCGCTTGAGCACATCCGCCTTAGAAGCGGAATGTACATCGGCCGCTTGGGCGACGGCTCAAACCAAAACGACGGCATTTACGTTTTGCTAAAAGAAGTCATCGACAACTCGATTGACGAATTCATAATGGGCTTTGGAAAAAAAATCGACATCGCCGTAAAGGACAACCGCGTAAAAGTTCGCGACTACGGCCGCGGCATTCCGCTTGGAAAAGTCGTTGACTGCGTGTCAGAAATCAACACAGGCGCAAAATACAACGACGACGTTTTCCAATTTTCGGTCGGAATGAACGGCGTCGGCACCAAGGCGGTCAACGCGCTTTCCAGCTATTTTAGAGTCGTGTCAGTCCGCGACGGAGAATGCGCCGAGGCGATTTTTGAAAAAGGAAAGCTTGTAAAAGAGCGCAAGGGAAAGCTTAAGGAAAAGCAAGCCAACGGAACTTTCTTTGAGTTTGTTCCTGACGAAGAAATTTTCGGAAAGTATTCGTTCAACATGGAATTTGTCGAAAAGCGAATTTGGAATTACGCCTACCTTAACGAAGGACTTACGCTTCGCCTTAACGGCCAGGAGTTTAAAAGCGACAACGGCTTGTTCGACCTTCTTAACAAAGAAATCGAAGACGCTTGCCTTTATCCAATCGGAAGTTACGTCGGAAAACACATCCGCTTTGCCTTTACCCACACAAACGGCTACGGCGAAAACCACTTTAGCTTTGTAAACGGCCAGTACACTGCCGACGGCGGAACGCACCTTAACGCTTTTAAGGAAGGCTTTGTAAAAGGCATCAACGACTTTTACCAGCAGTCGTTCAAGGCGGAAGACGTTCGCGAAGGAATGGCCAGCGCCGTTTTAGTCAAGGTTAAGGATCCGGTTTTTGAAAGCCAAACAAAGAACAAGCTGGGCAACACCGACATCCGCCAGTGGATTGTGGAGGAGGTCAAGTCTGGCTTGATCGACTGGCTGCACCACAACCCCCAAGCCGCTGACAAGATAAAGGAAAAAATTCAGACAAACGAAAAGCTTCGCACCGAGCTTAGCGCGGTAAAGACAAAAGCCAAGGAAGCGGCCAAGAAAATCAGCATTCGCATTCCAAAGCTAAAGGACTGCAAATTCCATGTTGACGACGGCCCCAAGGGAGAGAACTCGATGATCTTCATCACCGAGGGAGACTCAGCGAGCGGCACGATGACGCACTCGCGCGACGCAAGCTACCAGGCGATTTTCTCTTTGCGCGGAAAGCCCGAGAACATGTACGGAAAAAAGCAGAGCGACATTTACAAGAACGACGAGCTTTACCAATTGATGATGGCGCTTGGAATCGAAAACGACGTGGCCAACTTAAAGTACGGAAAAATCGTGATTGCGACCGATGCCGATAACGACGGCTACCACATCCGCAACTTGGTCATGACTTTCTTCCTTGGATATTTTGAGGAGCTGGTCACAAGCGGCCGCGTCTTTATTTTGGAAACTCCGCTCTTCCGCGTGAGGAACAAGAAGGAAAACATTTACTGCTATTCCGAGGACGAGCGCGACAAGGCTCAGGCCAAGCTTGGAAAGAGCGCCGAGACCAGCCGCTTTAAGGGCTTGGGAGAAATCAACCCGACCGAATTCCGCCAGTTCATCGAGCCGGAGACGATGCACTTGACTCCGGTTGAAATCAGCCAGCTTAAGCTTGTTCCAAAGCTCTTGGGCTTTTACATGGGAAAGAACACGCCGGAGAGGCGCGAGTTCATCGAAAAGCACTTGCTTTCAAACGCCGACATCGACGCGTAAGACGCTGCTTGTTGTTGCAAAAAGGCGCCGAATGCGCTAGAATGAAAATTGAGGTTTTAAAATGAAGAAGTTATTGTTTATATTGGTTGCGCTTGGATCTTTGCTTAGTTTTTCTTGCGGAAACAAGGCGAACGTTGTTAAAATGGGAACGAACGCCGCTTTTCCGCCCTTTGAATGGGTTGAGGGAAAGGAGGTCGTTGGCTTTGACGTTACGCTCAGCAATCTTATCGCCAATGATTACGGAAAGACTTTAAAAGTCGTTGACATGAGCTTTGACGGCCTTATCGCCGCGCTTCAAGCCGGTTCGGTTGACTTTATCGCTTCGGGCATGACGGCGACTGAAGAGCGCAGGAAGAGCGTCGACTTTTCCGATCCATATTATTCTTCAAAGCAGACAATCATCGTTCGCGTGAGCAACAAGAGCGTTTCTTCTGTCGCCGACTTAAAGGGAATGTCGATTGGCGTTCAGGCCGCGACGACCGGCGAAATCTACGCGACTGAAGAAATCGAAGGCGCAAGCGTCAAGTCTTTTAGAACTGTAATCGACGCGGCCTTGGCCCTTAAGAACAGCGCGATTGAAGCGATTATCATCGACGAGCTTCCGGCTAAGGAAATCGTAAAAGTCAATCCTGAGCTTAAGATTGTCGACGACGACTTTTTCACTGACGAATACGCGATCGCGGTTAAGAAGGGAAACACGGAGCTTTTGAATTCAATCAACAATACTATCAGGACAATCAAGGCCAACGGCATCTACCAAAAAATGCTCGAAGCCTACATGCCTTTGGACGGCGACGTTAAGATTGTTACGCCCGAAGAATTGTAATTGAATTTATGTTCCAAACTTTTTACGACGTGATGATAAGCCATGGCCGCTGGATGTTGATTCCGGAGGGCCTTGGCACCACCTTGCTGATAGCGGTATGCGCGGTTTTAATCGGCTCGGTTTTGGGCTGCGTTTTCGCTCTCTTTAAGATTTCCGACTTTAGAATCCTTCGCTTTGTCGCCGAGTTTTACACGACGGTTATCCGCGGCGTTCCGATGGCGACGCAGCTGATGATTTTTTACTTTGTCGTATTTTCTCCGATGGGCTTGAGCAACGCGGTTTTGGTCGCGGTCATAGCGTTTGGAATCAATTCTGGCGCTTACTGCACTGAAATTTTTAGGGCGGGAATTCAAGGCGTTGACCGCGGGCAAATGGAGGCGGGCCGTTCCTTGGGCCTGTCTTGGTCCCAGACTTTGGTGAAAATCATTTTGCCCCAGGCTTTTAAAACCGTTCTTCCGACATACACAAGCGAGTTCATCACATTGATTAAGGAGACGTCGGTTGCCAGCTTTATCGCTGTCGTTGACTTGCAAAAGACTTGCGACAACATCCGAAACGCGACATACAACGCGTGGATTCCCTTGCTTTCTTGCGCGCTGATTTATTTGTGCCTGACAGTGGGGCTTACAAAATTTTTCGCCGCGTTTGAAAAGAAGATGGCCAAAAGCGACCGCAGCCGCTAAGGCTTGAAAATTTTTTTATTTCTGCTATAATCATGCTAGGGTGGAAATAAAATGGCATTCATAAAAAATCTTTTTGACAAAAACTTCATCGAATACGCAAGCTACGTAATCCGCGACCGCGCGATTCCCGACTTGGAAGACGGACTAAAGCCGGTTCAGCGCCGCATCATGCACACGCTTTTTAAGATGGACGACGGCCGCTTCCAAAAAGTCGCCAACGTTGTCGGCGAATGCATGAAGTACCATCCGCACGGAGACGCTTCGATTGGCGGCGCGCTTGTCGTTTTGGCCAACAAGGGCATCTTCATCGAAAAGCAGGGAAACTTCGGAAACATGTTCACCGGCGACGGCGCTTCCGCTCCCCGTTACATTGAATGCCGCGTCCATCCTTTGGCCAAAGAATTTTTGGTGACAAACCCTCACGTGACCCATTACATTCCCAACTACGACGGCCGCTCCACCGAGCCGGAAGTTTACCGCGCCAAGATTCCTGTCGCCTTGATTATCGGAGCGGAAGGAATCGCCGTAGGAATGAGCACGAAAATTTTGCCCTACAACCTTAAGGAAGTGATCCAGGCCGAAATCAAGGCGCTTAAGGGACAGAGCTTTGAGCTTTACCCTGACGTTCCGACCGGCGGCTTGATCGACGTTTCAAACTACAACGACGGAAACGGAAAAATCGTGTCGCGCGCCAAGTTCGACATGAGCGACGACAAAAAAATCGTAATCACAGAGCTTCCGCTTGACACGACAAGCGACGCGCTCCTTAACTCAATCGAAAACGCCTACCGCGCCGGCCGAATCAAGATCGGCGCGATCGACGACTTTACGACCGACCACTGCCAGATAGAAATAAAGCTGCCGCGCGGCGTTTACGCAAAGGACGTTGAAAAAGCGCTTTACGCTTACACCGACTGCGAAAAGTCAATCTCTTGCCAAATGCTTGTGATCAAGGACAACATGCCGACAGTGATGACGGCAACCGAGATCATCAAGTACTACGCCAAAAAGCTTGTGGCCATCGTAAAGGACGAGTTGGAATACGAGCGCGGCCAATTGATGGAGGAGCTTCACCAGCGAACGCTTGAGCGCATCTTTATCGAAGAGCGCATTTACAAAAAGATCGAGCAAATGAAAACCGCCGAGGGCGTGAACAAGGCTGTCATCGACGGCTTTAAGCCCTTTAAGAAAGAGTTGCTTCGCGACATCACGCAAGATGACGTTGACCGCTTGCTTAAAATTCCGATTCGCCGCATCTCGCTTTTTGACATCAACAAAAACCGCGACGAGGTCGCCGCGATCAACGGCCGCCTTAAGGAAATCGCCCGCCGCCTAAAGCACTTGACCGACTGCGCGGTTGAATACCTTAGCGGAATGTTGGACAAGTTCAAGCCGGAGGAGTTGGAGCGCCACACGCAAATCGCCAAGTTCAGCGCGGTTGACGTCAAGACGGTCGCGACGCGCGACACGCCCTTGCGCTACGACGACAAAGGCTATATCGGAATCGGAGTTTCGGGCGGAACGGAAGTCTTGCGCGTGACGCCTTACGACAGAATTTTCGTAATGCGAAAGAGCGGCATCTACACGGTTTGCGACGTTCCGCAAAAACTCTTTGTCGACGCCGGAATGGTTTACGTGAACTACGCCGAAAAGGAAATCATCAACGATGTTTTGTTCACCGCGATTTACCGCGATCCAAAAACAAAGCAGGCTTACGTCAAGCGCTGCCGCGTTCCCAGCTGGATAATGAACCGCGACTACTTTATCGCGCCCGACGGAATGGAAGTCCTTCACGTGGACACAAGAAAGAACTTTAAGTTTACGCTCAACTACGCAAAGAAGGCGCGCGCGAAAGTGCTTAAAGAAAGCTTTAAGGCCAACGATTACATCGAGCGCGGCCTAAAGGCGCAGGGCTTTAAGCTTTCCGCAAAAGAAGTTGAAAGCGTGGAAGTTGAATGAAAACGCTAGAGCTTGCAAAAAATTTTTCAGCCTCGTCGCGCTTTTCGGTTCCACGGGCGGTTTTTATCCTGGCGATATACTGCTTTTTTTGCGCCTTCCTTTCTTCCGCGATGACGGGCTTGGCCATAACGGTTTCTTCTTTCTTTTTGAGGAGCCAGGGCGGAAGCTATTTTGCCGTCCTGCTTTTTGCCTTTGTTGAATTGCTTTCTTGCGCGATGATTTTCGTCTTGCACTACGGCCTTTTTTTGTGCAACTTACGCTTTGTCAGAAACCATCCTGTTGCGCTAAACTTTTTGTTGGCCGGCTTTAGGCAGAGAAGGGCGCGGCAGGGCGCTGCCTTTTTTGTTTTTCCGATGATTCTGTGCTTTGCGGTCTTTTCATTGATTGTAAGCCAAGTTGAATTTTTTTCTTTGCCGCAGTTCCAAACGGTTGAGCAAATAATGGAATTCATAAAGAGCGATCCGGACAGTTTTAGAAAGCTCTTGCATTGCTATGTTTTGTTCTTGGTCTTGCTCTTTTTAGCTTTCTTTCCATTTACCTTTGTTTGGTCGTTTGTTTATGACAAGACAAAGCAAAGTTTTTGGAAGTCGCTCGCCGACGGCCTTAAGTTTTTTGCAAGGCGGGTGTTCGGCTTTTTGGCCTTTGAATTTGTCTGCCATTTTAGAAAAGCGGCTTTGATTTTGGCCTTTAACATTTTGCACGCCATGATTTACGAAAAGTACCAGTCAAGCTCCAACATTTATTCCTTGGGCTCGTTGATAAGCTTCGCCTCGTTCGCGCTGACTTTTTACACAGCCGCGTCGGTAATACTTTCGATTCAATTTTATTACGACAAGTTAAATGAAGATTCTGACAAAGCAAGTTAAAGCTGAAATTGTCGTAAAAGGCTCTCGCTTTTTGGCCGAAGCGATTCCTTGCCAAAAACAGGACGAGGCCCGCGCGATTTTAAAATCCCAAAAAGAAAAGTACGCCGACGCGACGCATGTTGTCCACGCCTTTATGCTTGGAAAAGCGGGCGAGGTTATGGGCATGAGCGACGACGGCGAGCCTAGCGGAACGGCCGGCCGCCCTGTCCTTGACGTTTTGCGTGGGAGCGGCGCCACAGACATAATGCTAACCGTCACGCGCTGGTTTGGCGGAACTTTGTTGGGAACCGGCGGCCTTGTAAAGGCTTACGGAGGCGCGGCGAAGGAGCTTTTGTCGCAATGCCAAGAATCCGGCGCGCTTGAGGAATACGTTCCAAAAAAAGAATTTTCGTTTGAATGCGACTACGCGCTTTATAAAAGCGTCAAGCGCGCCTTTGACGAGTTTTCGATAGACGGCCTTAGCGAGGACTACAGCGACAAAGTCTGCGTAAAGGGAAGAATCCCAAAGAGCGAGGCCGCCGCTTTTTTTGAAAAGGTGAAGAATTTAAGCGCTGGAAAAATATTGATAGTCAGCCAATAACTGCCGAAGGCTCGCGCGATATGGCGCGGCGCGAATATGGAGACAATATGAGCAAGTTCAGAAACCAACACATGAAAATCTCTTGGGACGCCCTTGCCGGATCGGGCAACGGAGAATGCGCCGCGGACGCAAGCCTTGCCGAAAAGTCCGCGCTTGTAGGCCGCCTTGGCCTTATGATGCTTAGCGTGGGCGCTGGAGCCTACCGCGTCCGCGCCGCCATGAACAAGGCCAGCCGCGCGATGGGCATAACCGTAAACGCCGACATCGGTCTCCTTTCCATCGAATACACTTGCGTAAGCGGAAGCGAAACTTACACCAACGCGATTTCTTTAAGCAGAACCGGCGTCAACACCGACCGCCTGAACCACTTGCGCGCCTTTGCCGACGAGTTTGAGCGGCTGGCCGACTGCGTTTCAATAAAGGAAGCTTTTTCCCTTCTTGACGAAATCGAAAACGCCGTTCCCCATTATTCGGCTCCAATCCTAGGACTGGCGGCGGCGGCGGCTTGCGCTGCCTTCACTTTTTTGCTTGGCGGCGGAATCGTAGAAATGCTCGGGGCTTTTTTGGGCGCCGGCGTGGGAAACTTTGTCCGCAAAAAACTTTTGGACAGGCGCATAACTCTTTTTGCAAACGTGGCCCTTGGAGTCGCCGCCGCCTGTTTGGTTTACATCGGCTTTATCCAAGCGGCCGAGGCGCTTTTCAATATTTCCCACAGCCACCAAGCCGGATACATTTGCGCGATGCTTTTTGTGATTCCAGGCTTTCCGCTGATTACCGGCGGAATCGACTTGGCCAAGATGGACTTGCGAAGCGGCCTTGAGCGAATTTTTTACGCGCTTTTGATAATCTTTGTCGCGACCATTACGGGCTGGCTTTTTGCCTACGCCTTTGACTTTTGGCCCGCCAAGTTTCTTCCGCAGGAACTTTCGCCAGCGTTAAAGCTTGTCTTTAGATTGGCCGCGAGCTTTGTGGCGGTCTTTGGCTTTTCGATAATGTTCAACAGCGCGCCAAAAATGGCCCTTTACGCCGGCATTATCGGAATGATTTCCAATACCGCCCGCCTTGAGCTTTTGGACTTTACGAATGTTTCCTTTGTGCTCGCGGCCTTTTTGGCCTCGCTTTTGTCGGGCCTTTTGGCGTCGGCGGCCAAGCGCTTTACCGGCTTTCCGCGCCTTACGATTACGGTTCCGTCAATCGTCATCATGGTGCCGGGCCTTTTTATGTACAGGGGAATTTACTTTTTGGCTCTGGAGAACATTTCCGAAGGCGCGCTTTGGATTCTAAAGGCCGCCTTTACGGTTTGCTCGCTATCGCTTGGCCTTATCGCCGCCCGCGTCCTTACCGACAAAAACTTTAGGCACAACAGCTAGGGCGGCCGCGTTTTGGCTCTTTTGACTGCCGTTTGTCCTGGCTAGGGCGGCGGGCTTATTGCGCAAAAGAAGTTTTTTCTATATAATAGTTTGCACTATTCTAAAAGGTTGCGCCTCTTGCGCCGCGCATTTTTTTGCGCCCCACGCGGCCCCGCTACCTTAAAATTCAAGAGGTTTTGATATGGTTCTTTTTGGAGGACTTCTTTCAATCAAGGCGATTGTGTTCCTTACGTTCAGCGTGTTCGCGATTGCCGCCGTGGGCTACTTGCTTGGCCGCATCACAATCAACGGCGTTTCTTTGGGAACGGCGGGCGTGTTCATCATCGCCCTTTTGTTTGGAGCCTTTTTCTACACTCCGCTTGGAAACCAACTTGTCGTTTCTATGACCAGCGAAGACTTGCAAACGGTTTTGCACACCTCCTATGTTTCAGGCGCTCTTAAGATAGTCGAAAACATCGGCCTTGTGCTTTTTGTAACCAGCGTAGGCTTTATCGCCGGCCCCAGCTTTTTTGGCGACCTAAAGAAAAACTTTAAGTCATACATTTTGCTCGGCCTTTTGATTATCGTTGTTGGCGGAATCGCTTGCGCGGCCTGCTCGGTTTTCGACATCAGGGTTTTCGGCCGTTCCAAGGAAGAAGTCGGCGCCATGTTGGTAGGCTTGCTTTCCGGCTCGCTCACTTCAACTCCGGCTTTCTCCGCCGCAAAGGCGACTGTGACTAGCGAAGAGCTTGAGGCGATTGTCGCCGTAGGACACGGAATCGCCTACTTGTTCGGCGTAATCGGCGTGGTTCTTTTTGTTCAGCTTGTTCCCAAATTCGTCAAGGCCGACATGGACGCCGAACGCGCAAAGCTTTCCGAGTCCGCTCCCGAAGCGCCCTGCAAGCTTACAGGAAAAGAAATGGAATTGGATCCTTTTGGATTCGGCATTTTTTCCATCGTGGCCATTTTGGGAATCTTCATCGGCTCAATTAAAGTCGGAAACTTCTCGCTTACGACAACCGGCGGCTGCTTGATTTTGGCCTTGGTTTTCGGCCACTTCCAAAAGTTCGGAAACATCTCGGTCACGCCGCACGAGTCAACGCTCAAAGTTTTCCGCGAACTTGGCCTTATGTTCTTCTTGATGGGCGCGGGCGTCGCGGGCGGAGCCAGCTTCGTCAAATACTTTGAATGGGTATACTTCATCTACGGAATCATCATGACGCTTGTTCCGATGATCGCGGGCTTCTTCTTTGCCAAGTTCGTCCTTAAGTTGAACTTGCTCAACAACCTTGGCTCAATCTGCGGCGGCATGACTTCAACTCCTGCCTTGGGAACTTTGATTTCCACAGCCGGAACGGAAAAGGTCGCGGGCGCCTACGCCTCAACCTATCCAATCGCCTTGGTCGCGGTAGTTGTCGTTTCGCAAGTTTTGATCATTATCTTTAGATAGAACGCGGCATTGCCGTTGGAATTTTATTAAAAGCCTAAAACGCTCCGCAAGCCGCGGGGCGTTTTTTTATAAGATGAACTTTTTGATTTGTTCTGGCTTGTCGGCAAAAAAATCGGCGCCGGCGGCCTCCAGCTCCTCGCGCGAGCCGTAGCCGTAAAGGACTCCGACGGACGCGATTCCCGCTCCCTTGGCTCCTTCAATGTCAAACTTGCGGTCGCCAACCATTACGGCCTCCTCTTTGCGCGCGCCCGAAAGCGCCAGGGCTCTTTGAATTAGAACAGTTTTGCTTGGCGAGAGCATCTCGCGGCCTGGGCCGACAATCGCGTCAAAAAAGCGCTTTAGGCCAACGTGCTCCACAACGCGCTCGGCCATTTCCTGCGGCTTTGACGTTACAACCATAAGCGAGGCGCCCGCGTCTTTTAGCGCCAAAAGCGCGTCCGGGATTCCCTCGTAAACAGGAGCGTTCTTGTATTCCTCTTTTTCGTAGACTTCGCGGTAAAGGCGGACCGCCTCTTCGCCGGCCGCTCCGTTCAGCCCGTAAAATTCAGAAAATGAAACGTAAAGGGGAGGGCCGATAAAGCGCTTGAGCTTTTTTTCGTCCGCCTCGTAAATGCCCATCTTTGAAAGCGCGTATTTCGCCGACGCAAGAATTCCAAACTCCGACTGCGTCAGCGTTCCGTCCAAGTCAAACAAAACCAATTTGTACATGCGGTGATTATAGCGCAAGTCCCGCGGCAATGAAAGAGCGGCTCCCAGTCACGCTGCGCCATTGCGAAACCGCTCGATATCGTCGCTACACGCTGTTTGCGCCTTGAAACTATTTATTATGCCGCTATCGCGGCATGCGCAAACAGAGTGTTTTCGCATGGCGCCCCGCTCCTTCGCGCCGCTCCTTTATTGTCAGAGAAATGCAGCTGTTATCCGCCGCGCGTTGCGCGTCGGGCTCTGCAAGGAAATTATTTACATTGCCGCTCTCGCGGCATTCGGGTCGTTGGAGTACCCGCAAGGCGAGCAGTGCGGAGCCTTGCGCGGGAGCGTTTTGCGCAGCAAGAACGCGACCAGTGAAATAGAACGACAATGAAAACAGCAAAAAAAAACTCCGCCGAAGCGGAGTTTTTAGCGGTTAGCCTAGCTTAGCAGTTCTCAGAGAAGTACTTAATTGTTCTAACCATACGTCGCTGCGCTCCGTTTGCCTAGAGGAAGTTATTGACGTTTGCGCCTAACGGCGCATGGGCATCTGTGATGTGTAGCTGTTCTCGTTGGAGTACCCGCGTTCCGAGCAGTGGCGCAGGAACGCGCGGGAGCGTTTCGCAAAGCGACAACGCGACCAGTGAAATAGAATGATAACGAGAACAAAAAAAAACTCCGCCGAAGCGGAGTTTTTTAATGGTCAATCTAAACTAGCAATTTTCTGAGAAGTATTTGATTGTTCTTACCATCTGTGATGTGTAAGAGTTCTCGTTATCATACCAAGAAACAACTTCAACCTGGTATGTGTCGTCGTCGATCTTGGAAACCATTGTCTGAGTGGCGTCGAACAATGAGCCGTAGCGCATGCCGATGATATCGCTAGAAACGATTTCGTCCTCGTTGTAGCCGAATGACTCAGTGGCGGCGGCCTTCATGGCGGCGTTGATAGATTCCTTTGTAACGTCCTTGCCCTTAACTACGGCGAACAACAAAGTTGTTGAGCCTGTGGGTGTCGGAACGCGCTGGGCAGAACCAATCAATTTTCCGTTCAACTCGGGGATTACAAGACCGATGGCCTTGGCGGCTCCTGTTGAGTTGGGAACGATGTTCTGGGCGCCGGCGCGTGAGCGGCGGAGGTCGCCCTTGCGCTGCGGTCCGTCCAAAATCATCTGGTCGCCAGTGTAGGCGTGGATTGTAGACATGATTCCAGACTGGATCGGGTACTTGTCGTTAAGAGCCTTGGCCATCGGGGCCAAGCAGTTTGTTGTGCAAGACGCGGCAGAGATGATGTTGTCGTTCTTTGTCAAAGTCTTGTGGTTTACATTGTAAACGATTGTGGGAAGGTCGTTTCCGGCAGGAGCTGAAATTACAACCTTGCGGGCGCCGGCCTTGATGTGGGCTTCTGACTTTTCCTTAGATGTGTAGAAACCTGTGCACTCAAGAACAACGTCAACCTTGTTGGCCGCCCAGGGGCAGTTGGCCGCGTCTTTCTCGGCGTAAATCTTGATTTCCTTTCCGTCAACGATGATTGAATCGTCTGTGGCTGAAACAGTGTGCTTGCCTTCGCCAATCTTTCCGCAGAAACCGCCCTGCGCTGTGTCATACTTCAAAAGGTGGGCGAGCATCTTGGGGCTTGTGAGGTCGTTGATAGCGACTACTTCATAACCTTTCGCGTCAAACATCTGGCGGAAAGCCAAACGGCCAATGCGGCCGAAACCATTGATAGCAACTCTAACGTCTGCCATATTGCATCTCCTAAAAAGAATTCTTTGCCTATCAATATATCGTTTTTGCGGACTTTGCGCAATACCTTCTTGATTTTATGGCGGAAATGCGCTATATTTATCCGTAATGCAGTTGTATAAGAATCTTGAAAAACTATACATGCTGCAAGTAAAAAACGTTATCTTAATTTTATCATGCGCTCTTTGTTTTGGAACGTTTATTTTCTTGCAACAACGTCTCTAACGACGCAGGCGGAACGCTTCAAGGCTTTGGCGCAAAAACCATAATCTTTAATGGAAGCGCGTCCCCAAACTCGGCGCTGCCGTCCGACATAGCGCGGGCCGTTTCCTCCTTGCCGGGCGAAGGGCTGTCCCGTTCCGCCATTCCAAGCCTAGACTCAAGCGAGTACTACAGGTTTGTCCAAGCCGTTCAGACTGACGGAAGCGGAAGCTACAAATTGGGAAGGGACGACCAAGCCCAGTTTAGCGGTTCCGGCGGCTCTTTTGTCTTTTCGCTGCCCTTGACAAAAGGCCATTGGGAAATCACCGCGGGCATAAAAAAGAATATAGGCGGCGCCGAAGATGACGACAAAACCGTCCTTTCAGACTATTGCGAAAAGACGCTTGACGATGGGGAGCCTGTAATAAGCCACACGTTCGCGATCGTTCCATTCCAAACAGGCGATTCGGACGAATGCGGCTCAGTTGAGCTGGATGTCAGCTCCGACCCAAGCCTTGGCGCCAACCAGCTGCTCCTTTTGTGCTCCGACCAAAGGTTTAAGGACGTTTGGGGCGAGCCATTGGCGCATGTTGTCACGTTGACTGACGGCGGCGCGCATGTTTCCATTCTTGCAATACAAGGCGGAACATATGAAGTCAACTTTTGCTTTTTAAAGAGCGGCCGCCACGTCTATTCAACCGTTCAGACTGTATGCGTCTTTGACAACATGAAGACCGACACTTGGCTTTCTGACGGAAGCGGCTTGATAAGCGCCAGCGGAGAATTTTATGTGACGCAAGACTTGGTCCAAAAGGACATGGACAGCGTGATTTATGTTGGAGTGCCCGCGGCTCTTTCTGGCGTGGAAGGAGTCAAGGCGGACCCGTTCAACAGCGGCCACGCATACGAGCCTCTTGCGACCTTGCAGAATGCCGTTGACAAAATCGCCTCTTTTGGAAATGGAGCCGTTGACTATAAAATTTATGTAAGCGGAACGCTTGCGGCAAGTAAGCTTGAGCTTCCCGCTACGCTCAACTCCAAGGCGCGCTCGCTGGAGATTTGCGGCTTGGATCTGCTTGACGGCGGAACGCCGGTGTCGGCCATTAACGCCAACGGAAGCGGAACCGCGCTTACTGTCTCTACCACAGCTCCGGTCACAATCAAGAACATAAAGATAACCGGCGGAAACAACACTAACGGCGGCGGAATTTACGTGGCAGGCGGAGCGGATGTTACGCTAAAGGCGGGCGCGGTTGTCGCGGGCAACAAGGCCAGTTTTGGCGGCGGCGTTTATGTTGCCGGAAGCTTTACCCTTGACGGCGGCGTCATAGGCGACGCGAGCAAGACCGAACACGCGACGAGTTCAGAAAATTCAAATTCCACAGCCACTGTCGGCACCGACTCTTTTGGCGGAGGCATTTTCTTCTCAACCACAGGAAAAGTCACTGTAAAAAGCGGCGTCATTGCATATAACTATGCCTTTAGAGGCGGCGGAATCGCCAGCCAAGCCAATTCTTACAGCTCGGACTCGCAATTGACGATTAAGGGCGGCGAGATACGTTATAATTGCGCTGAAACGGGAAATGGCGAGTATAATTATTGTTCTTTTGGCGGCGGCGTTTTTGTAAACGGCTCCAAGTTTTCTTTTACAGGCGGAGAAATCCACAAAAACTATGGACTCGACGGCGGCGGCGGCCTCTTCCTGCAAAACGCAAGCGATTCCGCAATGTCTGGCGGAAGCGTCCACGACAACGGCTATAAGGACGACAAACCTGATTGTTCTAAATCTGGCTCCGACCTTTTGCTGTGGGACAGCGCGTCTTTGAATATGAGCGGCGGAAAAATTTATTCCGCCACACAAAAGGAGCGCGGCGTCATCATTTGGAACGCGACGGATTCGCTGAGCATGAGCGGAAGCGCTTTTATAAGCCAAAACACGCCGGTCTTGCTTGGCGAGCCTGGCGGCAGCGTCAACAATCCCATAACAATCGCGGGCGCCCTGACTCCGCCTGACGGAGACCCCACAAAAAAGAACGCCTATATCGTTCCCCACGAATGGAAGCGCGGAACTGTAATCGCAAAGGGCAAGGACGGCGGCCAGATTCCGTACGAGGCGACAACAAGCGGCGCAATCCAAAACAGGCTTGCGCTTGTGGACGCAAGCGGCGACGGCTGGGCGGTGGAACTTTCAAGCGACAAAAAGAGCGCGACAATAGACGCTCCGATTTATGTCGCCGCAAGCGCGGCTTATGAAGCGACTGCAAATCCCGGCGGCTACCGCACGTGCGGCTCCAAAGGACTTGACAGCAACATAGGCACAAAGAGCGCGCCTTACGCCACCGTGACAAAGGCGCTTGGCGACTTGACCAACCCAAGCCAAGACTACACGATTTACATTGACGGAACCGTCGTCGACCGTGTGAATATAAGCCAAACAAAAGCGGATCACGCAAAGAGCCTTGCTATTTGCGGCGCGAGCGAGCCGGATGAAAACGGAGTTTCGCAGGACGCTCTTTCCGGCGGCTGCGTCGCGGACACGGTATGGGAGTTGGCTGGCAGAACGCTTTGGGTAAAGGGCGACGTTCCAGTGACGATTAAGGGCCTGAAAATTTGCGGCGGCAAAATGGCTGCCAACGGCGGAGGAATCTTGGTTGGCGACGACGCTAATTTGACCTTGGGCGATTATTCATGCGTTACGGAAAACTACGCCACAGGAAACGGCGCGGGCGTTTATGTGGACGCACGCGGAACGTTAAGCGTCGAACACAATGTTACGGTCAAGGGCAACAAAACGGTTGACCACAGCGACAGCAGTCTATTGGGCGACTCAAACGTCTACCTTCCAAGCGGACAACGCATACACGTAATTGGAAGCCTTGCCGATAGCGGACGAGACGCTGAAATATGGGTGTCCACCTATGACGAGCCTACAATAAGCGGAACGGGAGATTCCGCCACAGTGACGACAGTGCCGATAACAAGCAACTACGCGACCTTCAACTCCGAAGGCGGAACTACGGTTGCGCCCAGCAAATACTTTAAGGGCGACAAATACGGCGTGGCGCTTGTCGGAAACGAGGCCGCGCTTGGAGCCAACGGCGGCGGCATCAGCATTGAGGACATTTACAAGGATCTGGCGCTTAGCGTCAATAAGACTTGGGTGACAAAAACCGCTGCTTCCGAAGCGGGTGGAGCGCAAGTTTCCATAAGCGGAACTGTCGATGGAAATGCCGCTGTATTTAACGACTCAACTTCCGACTATTATGTTGGACTTTCTTTAAAGCTTTTGTATCACGGCGAGGAAATTCCGCAAACTTCAAGTTATTACAGTGTCAACGCCTCTTATCCAAATCAGATAAATCTTTATGGAGGCTTGCCTGCGGGCGACTATGTTATTGCGGCGACAGGCGTTCACAAGGGCAAGACCTACAGCGCGAGCTATGAAATAAAAGTAATAGGCGACTCCGTTCCGGACGGCTATGTCATGACCGGCGGCGAGACGGTCACTGGCGCTGTTGGAACGGCCGCTCCGTCAAGCGTCTTTATTACAGGCCGAACCGTGCCGATTCCTGTTTTGATTGCCGGCAAGTATGAGGTTACCCAAAGCGAATACGAAAAGTATTGCTGTTACGGTACCAATAAGCCAAACGAAACGTATGGCAAAGGAGATAATTATCCGGTCTACTGGGTTACTTGGTATGACGCCATTGTTTACTGCAACTTGCGCAGCATGGCCGAAGGCCTCACTCCTGTCTACAGCATTGGTGGAACGACCAACCCCAGGCAATGGGACGGCATAGTTGCGGGAACCGGCGACGATTTGGGAAAATATCGAGGAACTGAAACTAGCGCGAAATTCGCGACTTGGAACGCAGTAGCCTTTGACCAAAGCGCGGACGGCTGGCGCCTGCCCACCGAAGCGGAATGGGAATACCTTGCCCGCGGCGCCAACAAGAAAGATTACGCATACAGCGGAGGCGACACTCTCACAACGGTTGCGTGGTGCTACAGCAACTCGTCCAACAAATGCCACGAAAGGGGAACAAAAACGGCCAACAGCCTTGGCCTTTACGACATGAGCGGAAACGTTTATGAATGGTGCTGGGACTGGAAGGGAACAATAGACTCTAGCACGCCTGCCACTGGCCCTACAAGCACGAGCAAGGTTATTCGCGGAGGCTCCGCTTGTGATGCGCTTACATACTGCAGCGTTTCTTCAAGATTTTATGCGCAAAGCCCGGGTTCGCCAAATTTTGACATTGGCTTCCGCGTGGTCCGCACAGTTCGCTAAGGAGGAGAAGAAAATGAAAAAGAACAAGACTTTGACAATAAAGACAATCCTTAGCTTTGCGGCGGCCACGCTGTTTTTGACTTGCTCCAATTTGGGAGGCGGCTCTGTGTCCAACGCGGCGGGCGGCCAAGGCGGCGCGCAAGGGCGCTCTGTTGTCACGGTGGGCGGCTCGCTTGCCTTTGGCGGCGCCATGCCGGAAGAAATCGCCGCGCTTGTTGACAATTCGCTTGTCAGCGGTTCGCAAAGCGGCGGCGGACTTGACGGAATCGCGCGCTCGGCCTTTCCTGACGCGGCCTCAAGCGGCTTGACATACTCGGTTTACGCCTTGGAAGACTTGCCCTCCGGCTCCACTGACACACCCTTGCGCTACGAGGGAACTGTCGCGGCTGACAATAAAAGCTACACGGTGGGAATTCCTGTCTTGACTGGAAAAAAGTATAATGTTTTTGCCGAAGTCAAGAACGACGGAATCACGGTTCTTTCTGGACAAAGCGCTAAAGTCATTGAGGCTCCAAGCGGTGAAAGTTCTTTTGTGACGGACGCCAACATAACCCTTGCCGCCACGCAGACCGCAACGGGAACTGGCCTTGTGTCGCTTGCGGTGGGCGACCCCGACCAAAAGGCAGTATCCGCATGCGTTTGCTATAAGGTTGGCTCTACGGACTATGAAAAGAATCTGACAAAAAGCGGATCCGGTACTGATACTGTCTGGACACTTGAAATAGGCGAGATAAAAACAGATGATGGAACCGGCCAAAAATACATCGACAGCGGCATCAAATCAGGCGCTCATCTTATGACATTTGAGTTTTATTCAGAAGCGGACTACGGCGGAACTCTTTTGTATTCCTTTAAGGAGGCCGTGAACGTCTTTGACGGCATGACAACCAACAAGTGGGTCAAAAACGGCGGCGAGCCCTGGCTTACGCCCGACTCGTCAGGAAACATCGCTTGCAAAATCACGGCCGCGATGGTCACAGGCTTTGGCCTTACGGATATCTACGTGGACACAAGCGCGGTCGACGACACAGGCAGCGGCTCCTTTATGCATCCCAAGAAAACTTTTGCCAAAGCCGTCGACATGCTAGTTAACGCAGACGCCGACTACACGATTCACATAAAAGGAACGGTGTCCGGCGGCCAAACGATTCCATCTACGATAAGAGCCAGGAGCCTTACCCTTTGCGGGGCCACGCCGCTTCCAACGACAGGCGCCAACAAGGGAATCCCGCAAGACATAATCGACGCGCAGAGAGTGGCTGGCAAATCGGCCCTGTTAATAGAGACGACAGTTCCCATAACGATAGAAAATCTAAAGATTACAGGCGGAACGGGCACTGTTGATAGCTATGGAGGCGGAATTTGTCTTAAAGCCGAAGGCGGCTCGCTTACGCTTGCAAGCGGCGCCTATGTGTCTGAGAACCAGGCGAAGTACGGCGCTGGGATTTGTTTATATCCAGCAGGCAGGCTGAACATTTTGGACGGAGCCGTCATAGAAAAGAACGAAGCGGAACTCAATGGTGGCGGAATATTTTGTAAACGCCTTTCTGGTTATTCTAGGCATGAAATCACAATGTCGGGCGGACACATAAGGGGAAACAAGGCGGATTTAGGCGGAGCGCTTAATATGGAGTATGGAACCTTCACTATGACAGGCGGCGTGATAGGGGACGATTCCGCAAGTATAAGCCAGGCCGCAAAATACGGCGATGACGCAAGGCAGTCCGCATATTCCAACGCTGCGCGACTGGGAGGAGCCATTTATTCTTGGGGAAGTGGCCGCGGCAATTTTGATATATGCCTCTTAGGCGGAACCATAGCATACAATTACGCGGAAAGCAGTGGCGGCGCAATTTATTTGTCCGGCGGCAATATGACCGTGAAAAACGCCAAAATACAATACAACGGTGCCGGCGACGAAACCGGCGGCCTAGCGGCTGTGGGCTACGGCGGAGCGCTTTGTTTTGAAAGGAATGGCGATCTCCATCTTGAAGATTGTTCAATCATCGGGAACGAATGTTACGAATGTTCCGGAGGAGAAGCCAAGGGCGGCGCGATTTGCGTTCAGGGGCGATTAAATATAAATGACACCCCAAACATATACCTAAAGGGCTCTGTTTCCATTCCTAGCGACGGAAAGCTAAAGAACGACATTGTGTTGCAAAAATATAACAATACCAGCACCACTTATTTGCAATATCCCGCATTGACGATTGAAGGTAAGCTTACTGGAAGCGGGAAAATCGCAAGGCTTACGCCTACTTCAGACGATTATGATGTAAACCGCGTGGTCCTCAAGCTTGCCAGCGGCGTGACGGACACAACTCTTGCGGAAGCGGCCTGCATGTTCGACGTGACGCCTAAAGGCTCTGAAATCTGGGCGGTTGGTTTCGACGGCAAAATGATAAAGCCTACAATAGTTACCTCTAGCAATGTTGGCGATTTTACATTCAGTAATTCGGACTATGTTTTGCAGTTAGACAGTTCTGTGAACATTGATAATAGTGATGGTAATAGTTATAAAGTCTTGATGGGTAAATTGAACGCTATTGGTAGTCCTGGAAAAATTGTCCTTGACCTGTCTAATGCGGGCGATATATTTAATGGCGTTTCAAATTCAGTAGAGATTTCAAAAAATATATCTGTTGTAGTGATGCCGTGGAATGCAACGGAATTTAGACCGAGATGCTTTAAGTCAAGCAGCTACAGTACGTCTCTGAAATTAAAAGAAATAATCGTTCCCGGAGGAAGCAACGATTATTTTTGTTCGGAGGATGGAGTTTTGTATGATAAAGGTAAGACAAAACTCCTTAGATATCCGCCGGCTAAGACTGATACGACTTTTACGTTGCCAAGTACAGTTACATATCTTGAAGAAGGAGCCTTCTATGGTTGTACCTATATTACGCGCGTTACTAATCTTTCACAAATAAAAACAACGTCCAGTCCGAATGTGTTTTTTTCTTGAACAGGTCTAACAACCGCTGATTTAAGAGGCTTTACAATTGTTACATTGACAACTAACTTTTTTGCATACTGTACATCTCTTCGTACTGTATATTTGTCGTCAAAAATAACAAGTCTCGGACAGAATTGTTTCAGCAATTGCTCTTCATTACAGGAAATCCACTTTGCCCGCTCAACGCCGCCTACTCTTAGTTCTGACGCGTTTCTAAGCTGTCCACCTTCAATGTCCTCCACGCTAAAGTTTTATGTGCCGGCTGGATCAAAGGACGCGTATTTAGGCGCCACTGGCTCAAGTGGTTTTGCTGGCTCTAACAATCCTTGGAGGGGGGAATCGCTTTCTGGCATGATAATAGAAGAAGAATAGCGGCCGTCGCGAGGCTTGGGGGGCTAGGCGGGGGCAACTAGGCTGTTGCGGCGACGGCCTTAGTTTGCGGCTTGCGCGCTTTCGCAAACAATTTCCTTAACTTGCTCAATGGTCATGTTCAAGGATCTTGCGATTATGTCAGCAGAAACGCCGTTTGCGTAAAGGCTTCGCGCGTTCTCCACGGCGTTTTGCCGCGCGCCTTCCTCGCGGCCTTCGGCAAGGCCTTCTTCTTTTGCCTCGGTCATAATGTCAAAATCGTGCAAATTCATGTCGGCGAACTCCTTTCTGAACTTCTCGTTTTCCTTGACTCTTGCCACGAACTCGGAAAGGCGCTTGGAAAAGTCGTCCTCGCCCGGCTCGTCGGTCTGGATGAATCGCAAGAGCGCGCGGACTTTTGGATCTTCCACGCTCTTGTAAGCAGAAGCATTGTATACCACTTTTACGGTTTTGTCATCCAGATTCACGGAGTTTTCTTCGACGCAAATGTTTTGGAATGTGTAGCGGGGCAGGCCGTAGCCGCTTTTTGTGGCGCTGCGGAAGGGGTCGAACTTGCAAATGAACAGGATGTAACTTTCCCTTAGCTTGGTGTATGGCTGGCCTTTCATAAGAGAGTCGCAGTCCACCATGCTCTGATAGTAGCGCATTCGCTTGCCCAAGGCTTTTTGCGGGTAGGTCTGCAACTCCACGTCAATCGCCTTGTCCTCGTCCTTAAGGTAAACGTCAAGACGCACGCCCTTGCTGGTGTAGTAGGGCTCTATGGCCTTTTCAAGTTCCGGGTACTCCACTTGCTTGACGCGGACTCCCAAAAGCCGTTCCACCAGCTCCGCCGAAAGCTCAGGATTTTTCATCACCGCTTGGAACATGCCATCATCAGCAAAGGTGAGCTCGTCAAATGATTTCCTTTTCATAAAACGCTCCTTATAGTTTTGGATATCTATAAGGTAGCGTTGATTGGTCAAAAAGTTTTACTTTTTTTGAGAAAAAAGTAAAACTTTTTGTTGACAAAAACTACCCCCACGCGCTATTATTGTATATATCGATAAATAAGTCGATAAAATAAGGGGGCGGATATGTTGCCGAATTATGACGCTGCGACGGCGGCAAAAATGATGCGCGCTTTTGTTCCCATCAGCATGCTCAACAAGGGCGGAGCGGGCAGAATTATAGAAGAAGTCAAGCGCGACGGAGTCAGGGTCATCGTAAAGAACAACGTTCCCGAATGCGTTATGATTTCGGTTGAAGAATACGACAACTTTGTCAAAGAGGCCTCGATTCCAAAAATAATTCCCCAGACAAAAGAGGCGGAAGAAAAGCGCAAGGCCTTTATCCAAAGAATCCGCCAAAACGTTCCGCCGCCGATTCCAGCGACCAGAAAATTGGCCGATGTCATAAAGGAAGTCGGCCCGATTTACAAAGACGACAAGAGCGCCGAGGAAGCGCAAAGAATCCTGCGCGATTTAAGGGAATTGGATTTAAGGAGATCGAATGATACTCTTCGATACTAATGTTCTTGTTGACTATTGGCGGCAGCCGGAAAAATTGCTTGAGCTTAAAATAACTCCGGATAAATTCGCGCTTTGCGGGGCCGTGCGGGCTGAGCTTCTTCACGGCGCCAGAGACGATGAGGAAATTGACAAGATGCTCGCCTTTTTCCAAGGCTTTGAGAACCTTGTCAACGACGACTATGACTGGGACGGCTGCGGCATGCTCCTTAACACGTTGCGTTCCAACGGAATCCACGTTCCAACTATTGACGCGATGATAGCCTTTACCGCGATGAAGTACGACATTCCCCTTTGGACGCGCGACAAGCATTTTAAATTTATTCTAGGCCTTTATCCTGAGCTAAAGCTTTACGAAGACGGAACCGTTGCGTGACATAAAATCGGAAAGCCACTTTCCTTTTTGCGCGTTTTTATGTAAAATAACGGTCTTATGATAGACGAGAAAAAAATACAGCAGGCTGTAAGGCTTTTTTTGGAGGGAATCGGCGAGAATCCCGACAGGGCTGGAGTGCTGGAAACTCCGGCCCGCGTTGCCCGCGCCTGCAAGGAAATATTCGGCGGCTACGAGCAAAAGGCAGACCAAGTCCTTTTAAAATGCTTTGACTCCAGCGCCAGCGACTTAGTAATAGAAAAGGACATTCAATTTTATTCGATGTGCGAGCACCATTTGCTGCCTTTTATCGGAAAAGCCGCGATTGGCTACGTTCCCGACGGAAAGGTAGTGGGGCTTTCAAAGCTTGTCCGCCTGGTGAACGTTTACGCCCGCCGCGCGCAAATCCAAGAAAACTTGACCGAGCAAATCGCCGACTCCTTGATGGCCGGCCTAAAGGCAAAGGGCGTCATAGTCCTTGTCCAAGCCGAGCATATGTGCATGTCGATGCGCGGCGTAAACAGGAGCGGCGTGTCCACCGTAACTTTGGCCCATCGCGGAATCCTAAGCCAGGACGTCGCCTTGCGCGAATCCTTTTTTGAGAGAGTCAAGCTGTGACATTGATTATGTACATGGCCGTTTCGATTGACGGAATCGCGGCGCTCGACGGCAAAAACGGCATCGAGCGCTACGGCTCGCGGGAAGACCATGACTTTTTTTTGGCCGGAGCCAAATCTTGCGACGCGGTGATTATGGGAAAGAACACCGCGGCTTCCTTTAAGGTTTACGGCCTGCCGAACTTTATCCTGACCCACGATCCGGATTTGTTGCAGGTCAAAAAATTGCCGCAAGCCAAAATATTGCAGCAAGACCAAAATCCGGCCGGCGCGGAGGCCGCAAAAGCCCAAGGCCAAGACCAAGACGCGCGCGGCTCCGGCAGGACTTGCGAGCGCGTTTATCTTTCGGGCCAGCCCCAAGAGGTTTGCAAAGCGCTTGAGGCGCGCGGAATCAAAAAAGCCGCGCTTTTGGGAGGCCCTTTTACCAACGCCCAGTTTTTGCGCGCCGGCCTTGTCGACGAAATCTTTTTGACCGTGGAGCCTGTGACGCTTGGCCGCGGAATGCGCTTTTTGAACGAGCCGCTGGAAAGCTTTTGGACTTTGGCCGGCGCAAAGGTTTTGAACGAACGCGGCGCGATTGTTTTGCATTATGTAGCGTCCGCTCGAAAAAACGCTTGAAGCTTTGCGTATGAGAATACGAGCGGAGCGTTACAAAAGGTATTGCGCGGACTCAAATTCTGTGGTAGAATAATTAATCATGGAAATTAAACAGACAAAAGACGGAAACAAATTGGCAATCGCGCTTTCGGGCCGCTTGGACACAACGACTGCCCCGCAGTTGGAGGAAGCCCTTGCCTCCGCGCTGGACGGCGTGACGGACTTGGTTTTTGACTTTGGACAAATCGAGTACATTTCTTCGGCTGGGCTTCGCATTTTGCTGAACACCCAAAAGAAAATCAGCGCGGCCGGCGGTTCGATGAAATTGGTCGGCGTCAACGACGTTGTCCGCGAAGTCTTTGAAGTGACCGGCTTTATCAATATTCTTACAATTGAATAGCTTGAACGGCAAAAAAAACGCGATTCTTGCATGCTTGGCGCTTCTTTTGCCGCTTGTAATCATTTCTTGCGTTTCTGACAGCCAACCGGCCGCCGCGCCTTCTCCGGCGACAAACGCTCCCAAAATGCGCGGCGTTTGGGTGGCGGCAATCAGCTCGAATTATCCCCGCGAAAAAACAAGCGACGCGCGAAAATTAAAGGCCGATGTTGACTTTATCGTTGACCAGTGCCAGCGCTTTGGCTTTAACGCGATTTTCTTTCAAGCGCGTCCTTCTTGCGACGCGCTTTACGCTTCCGACATTTTTCCGTGGAGCCAGTGGCTTTGCGGGGCCGAAGGAGCCGCTCCCCAAGACGGCTTTGACCCTTTGGCGTACTTTTGCCAGGCGGCCCACCAAAAGAACATCGCGCTGCACGCTTGGATAAACCCCTACAGAATCAAGGCCAAAAAGGGCCAAAGCCTTGACGAACTTCTTTCCGTTCGCCCGCAAATGGCGGAATTAAAAAAATTCATCCATCCCAGCTCCGACGGAAACTTTTACCTTGATCCGGGCCAGCCAAAAGTCCGCGAGCTTGTAGTCCGCGGCGCCAAGGAAATTTTGGAAAAATATCCGGTGGACGGCCTTCATTTGGACGACTACTTTTATCCGCAAACGGGAATCGACGACAGCGACAGCTACAAAAAATACGGCGCCGGAATGGACTTGGACGACTTTAGACGGCAAAGCGCGACGCTTTTGATAAAAGAGCTTTTTCGCTTGACCCACAGCGCGCGGCCAGGCGCGCTTTTTGGCGTTTCTCCTTTTGGCATTTGGGGCAACAAAAGCTCCGCAAACCCTTACGGCTCCGCCACAAGCGGAACTCAATCCTATTTTGCGCATTGCGCCGATTCCGTCACGTGGATTCAAAGGGGAATCGTTGACTACATCGTTCCGCAAATATACTGGAACATAGGCCTAAAGGCGGCCGATTACGCCGAGCTTGCCTCTTGGTGGAACCAGACGGTGGAGGGAAGCGGCGTGGTCTTGTACATAGGAATGGCTGACTACAAGGCCGCCGCGGCGATCAAGTCCGGCAACGAAAAAAGTCCCTGGCTTGGAACCGGCGAGCTGAAAGCCCAGCTGGAATTGAACAAAACGCTAAAGAACGTGTCGGGCGAGGTTCACTTTAACTTTGACTCGCTTATGGAGCCTGACATCCGTTCCTTTTACGAAAAACTTGCAAATAACGCTTTTGCGGAGTATAATTGAACATTATGGCAACATTAACCGTTGACGCCGACAAGGCCAGCACAGCCAAAGTTTCCGCGTTTGTAGAGGCCGAGCTTGAAAAGCTTGAATGCCCGATGAAGGAATTGGCGCAAATAAACATAGCGGTGGACGAACTTTTTTGCAACATCGCCTCTTACGCTTATCCAAACGCAAGCGGAAAAGCGGTTGTCAGCGTGCAAAGCCCCGCGCCGCGAATGGTCGCCATAACTTTTGAGGATTGGGGCGTTCCCTACAATCCCTTGGAAAAGCCTGACCCGGACGTGACCCTTAGCGCGGAAGAAAGAAAAGTCGGAGGCTTGGGAATTTTCATCGTCAAGAAAACTATGGACGCGGTAAAATACAAGCACGAGGACAATAAGAACATTCTAGTAATAGAAAAAAAATGGTGACGGCTATGGAAGATTTTGAAGAGCGAGAGCACAACGAAGAATATTTTTACGTTCACGGAAAAGACGTTTATTCAACGCAAAGCCTGTTGGCTCGTTTTGGAATCAAGCAGGCCGATTCGATTTACAAAGATTCTTCAAACGATTTTATCCGTTGGCCATTTAGCTCGGCCGATTTTTTTGAGGCGGTTACTGAAAAGGCTCCCGATTCGGCGGAGTTGGAAGGCGCCTTGCGGGGCAGCGACAAGCTTTTGGCGGAACGCATCAACGCCGAGATAAAAGGCTACAAGGATTCTGGAAACACTGTGGCCAACCAAGACCGCATCAAGGAATTGCGCGCGCAAAAAAAAGAATTGCTGGCCAAGGCCGCGCTCGCTTTGGGCGGCTCTTCGGTTTCGCTTGTCTACAAAACTTTCGTTCAAATAAACGACAGCAAAATGGTGGAAAAAAAGTTTCCGCAATTCAAGAACGCAAGCTGGCCATTTAAAGACCAAATGCCTTACTTTACCGCAGGCTTGGAAGATTTTGCCGCCGCCGTCGCTCGCGGCGAGCCCACAGCGATTACGGGCGGCCCTTGCTTTTTTGGCGAGCACGAAGTCGACTTGATTTTTACGCTTAAGGACGGAAGCCAAAAGGTTTACGACTTTACTACGCGCCGCCGCAATTCCGGCGACAAGGTTTCGCTTGAGGCGGAGTTCACCAAGCAAAACGCCGGCGAGGTTGTCGACGTTTCTTTTGTAAGCCACAAGGAGATGTTGACGACAGAAGAGTACGACAGCGTTTTGTATTTGTTCGAGCTTGCCAACGCCAGCGGCAGCGCCCTTACGCTTCCGATAGTCGACGCTTCCTACGCAAAATACTTGGACTCAATGATGGAGCCGCTTTCGATAGAGCTTAGGGTCAAGGCCAGAAAGGAGTTCCGCAAAGTCGCCGCTCCGATTATAAAAATGTACCGCGAGCTTTTTGACGCGCTAAAGGAAAAATATCCCAACGTAAAGGACGCGCTGATAATGACAGGCGAAGACAGAGGGCTGCTTTCAAAATATTACGCGGCCCGCGCGCCTTTTGTCGAAAAGCCTTCCACCCGCAGGATAATTTCCGGCATACAGGAAAAGATTGAGTCGGTAAAAGATTACATAACGCTTCCCGCCTTGCCCTTTTACTTTATGGGAATCAAGAACGTGTTGGAAGTTGATTACATCGGCGAGACCGATTCCTTTTGGAAGTGCCGCAAAATGCACAAGGGGCAGATGAACCTTAGCGCGCTTTTGTATCCGATAAAGATAAGCGCCGACGGCTGGCGTTCGATTTTCTCGACGGACTTGCAGTACAAGGAATATATAAAGAGAGAGGATTATGGCAAGCGGTAAATCCAAGTTATTTGTTTTTGTTGCGGCAGTCGTCGCCCTTGTTTCCGGGGCTGTCACGTTTTTTAACAAGGACAGAATTGAGCTTCCCGTAAAGAGCGTTCTGGAATACCAGGAGCCGTATCTTGTCCGTGATTTTGGAAACTTGCGATATGTTTTGGACAAGCAAAGAACTAGAATCATCGCGGTTGACAAAAACACAAACGTAGTCAAATGCGTTTTGCCGCGCGGCTATGACGACGTGGACCGCTTTTATTACGCCGACGATTTTATGGTCGACGAAAAGGGCTGGGTTTATGTAAAAGAAGGCGCTTGGGACGGAAACAGAATTTCGCGCGAAGCCGTTTTGGTTTACGACGAGGATGGCCGTTATAAGGCGACTTATCTTGACATAAAGCATTCGTCGGTGACCAACAAGCACAAAATGATGCTGCTTTCCGTTCAAAACGGAAAAATAGTTTGTTCCTTCAAAAACAAAAAAACTGTGTCAATCACAAGGCTTGACGTTCAAAGCGGTGACAAAGTAAAGGAAGAGTATCCTTTTGACAACGCCTATGACTTTGTTGCCGACATGTCTTTGGACGGAGAGGGAAACGTTTGCTTGTTGGACAAGTGCGGACAAATTTTTGTTCTAAAAAAAGACAAGGGCTTTGTTCGCGTTTATAGAGGCAATGACGACGAATGCTTAAACTGGATTGAGCCTTCCGGAAGCGAAAAGCTTTTGTGCGCCGAATTGTATTCCAACAGCGTTATTGAGCTGGACTTGCAAAACGGCCATAAGCGGACTGTTCTTGACAATTCGGGGGCGGTGACGGTCACGCCCGTTTCTTTGTCCGCCCTTGACGCTCCCGCAAAGAATTCCGGAATGCTAAAGATTGAAGCCGCCCTTTTGGCTTCGTTTTTCGTTTTTCTTTTGAGCGCGCTTTTGCTTGCCGTTAGGATTGTCGTCTCTTTCTTTAGGACTCAGGTCAAGGTAATACAGCGCATCAGCGTTTATGTCACGCTTGTAATATTGATTGTCGCGGGAACAATCACTTACAAATTGACAGGCGAATTTTCAAAGGTTATGCGCGTCCAGATTTTGGCGCAAATGGAAAACATGGCCTATTCTGTGGCCAATACAATAAGGCCTTCGACTTTGGATTCGATTCAAAGCGCCGCGGATTTCGCTTCTCCTGAATACAGGGAAATGATTCAAAGCATGCAGAGCATAATCGATCCAACGCTCGACATAAACCAAAACGTCTACTGCGACATCTTTAAGTACGACGAAAAGCGGGGCGCTTACGCTTGCGCCTACCTCGACCAAGCGATCGGAACTTACTTTCCGCTCACTCAGGGAGAGGCCGAAGAAATAAAGCAAATCTATGAGACATCGCGTTCCGTAAGGTCAAGCAAGGACGACACGTCCGCGTCCTACACTTATGTTTCGGTTCCGGTTGTGAACGATTTTGGCCGCGTTTGCGGAGTCGTTTCGGTTATGACCGAAAACTTTATGCTTACCGACCAAATCAGCGACATGAAAAAAAACGTTTTGCTGGGAATCGCGGTCACTTTGATTTTTGTTTGGCTTGCGATGGGCGAGGCGCTTTCTTACATTCTTTCCAAGTCGCAGGCCCAAATGGAAATGGAAGAGAAAAAGGCGCGCGGCGAGGCGGTTCAAAAAACATTCCCGCATTACTACATCCGCATAATGGTCTTCGCGCTTTTCGCAGCCTACAATATGACGACAACCTTCTTGCCTATGGTAATAGCCAAGGGCGCGATGGAGTCTTTGGGCGAAAATAGCGGAACGCTCGCCGCCGCGCTGCCTATTTCGGTGAACCTTTTTATCATCGGCTTGATGGCGCTCTTTTGCGAAGGCTATATCAGAAAGATCGGTTGCCAAAAAGTCGTGGCCCTTGGCGCGGCTTTGTCGGCCTTGAGCAACATTGTCATTTTTGCCTTTCCATTTTCCTACGCGCTGCTTTTTTTGGCCTTGGTGATTGACGGAATCGGAGTCGGCCTTACAACCAATTCCTTGTATCTTATGGTTTCGCAAATACCGGACGCAAAGAACAGGACTTCGGGCTACACGGCCTACAACGCCGCGCAAATTTCCGGAATCAACTTTGGAATGCTCTTTGGCGCCGCGCTCGCCTCAAGCGTTGGCCGCCGCATGATTTTTCCGCTTGTGTCGGCGATGTGGATTGTTTCTGTCCTTTTGTTCTTGGGCTTGTGGAAGTCTTTGGGCCTCGCTTCGGGCAAGGGAGAAAAAGTCCATGGCGAGCGTAAAAACGACGCCAAAAGAATTTTGTCATTCTTGCGCCGCCGCCGCGTTTGGTCGTTCATACTTTTGATACAGGCGCCCTTTGCCTTGATGGGAAGCTTTGTCTATTATTACTTGCCCATGTATTCCGACGCCAACGGCTTGAGCGAAGTTATGGTCGCAGCCTTGATGATGCTTTACTCTTTCTTTGCGATTTACCTGGGGAACGGACTGACAAAATGGGTGATCAACAAGACTGGCCCGCTGAGCCCCTACGCTTCGATAATTTTAAGCCTTGCCGCCGTTTTGGTTTTTGCCATTAGCGGAAGCTTTGTCGGCTTGTTGGCCGCGATTTTTATCTTGGGCTTGGCCAACGGCTTTGGCCGCTCTGTCCAGCAGGCGCAGTTTTCGATGCTGGAGGAGTGCGAGGAGTACGGCGTTCCAAACGCTATGGGAATCTTTAACTTCACCGACTTTATCGGCCAGTCGTTTGGCCCGGCCGTTATGGGCCTTGTCTTTCTTTCAAGGAACGTAGCCGCCTCGGCCAGCGTTTTTGCGATTGTGTTGGCGCTTGTGTGCGCTGCGCATTTTGCCTTGAATTTTACAATGAGGAAAAAATAATTGAACAAAACGGAAAAAATCATTGCTTTGGAGAAACTTATGGAAAAGACAAAAAAGAAATTGAGCAGAAGCCTTTCGCTCGCGGTTGAAATTTTCACCGTCCTGCTTTCAATATGCCTTGGAATCGTGGGCTACAAAACTTACCACAAGGGAATGATTCAAAAGTACAAGGAATATGAGCGGACGATATTGAAGCTGGCCTCCCAAAAAATTGACTGGGACGGCGTTGAAGAGGCGATTGCGAGCGGAAAGGAAAACGCGGCTCACAAGGCCCTTAGCGAACGCCTTGACTTTGTGAAAAGCAATTCCGAAATCGCATGGCTTTACCTTATCGAGCCGCTTAACGACAGTTCAATAAACAATATGAAATACATTTGCACCGGCAACACCCAAAAAGACTACGCGGACGGAATGACAGACCGCTTGGGCGACTTGACCGGAAACGAATTTCCCGCCGACGTGGCCAAGCAGTACTTGGACTTTTTTAAGAACAGCGCGCCCGGAGAATATTGGTATTACCCCAACAAGACCGAATGGGGAAGCGTTTACACGACTTCAATCGTTGTCCGCAATTCCGCCGGAAAGCCTCTTGGCGTTATGAGCGTCGACATCAACATGTTCGACATTGACGCGACGATGCGCATTTATCCTGTGAGCATTCTTGTGGCCGGTCTTGTCTTTGCCGCCGCCTTTGTCTTGATTTTGATTCTTTGGCTTAACCGCCGCGTAATCCATCCGTTAAAGAGCCTTCAAAATTCCGCCGTTGACTTTGTCTCAAAGGCCAGCGGAGAGGACGTTGAAAGCCTTAACTTTAAGGATCCGCGCATCAACACCCAGGACGAAATCCAAAGCCTTTCAAGCGCGCTTGTCACGATGGCAGGCGAGACAAAAAACTACATGGAAAAGCTGCTTGTCGAAACAAAGGAGAACGAGCGAATTTCCGCCGACCTTAACGTGGCGACGCAAATCCAAGCCGCGATGCTGCCCCGCGTTGAGCCGGAATTTTCAGGGCACGCGGAATTTGAGCTTGCCGCTTCTATGGATCCGGCCAAGGAAGTCGGCGGAGATTTTTACGACTTTTTCTTTATCGACAAAGACCACTTGGCGCTTGTCATCGCCGACGTTTCGGGAAAAGGCGTTCCCGCCGCGCTCTTCATGGCGATTTCAAAAACGGTAATAAAGAACCGCGCGCTTTTTGGAAACGTTCCAAAGCCGTCTGAGGTTTTGCGCGACGCCAACAACCAGTTGTGCGAAGGAAACGACGCAAGCCTTTTTGTCACCGTTTGGCTTGGCATTTTGGACTTGAACACGGGAGTCGTCACCGCCTCCAACGCCGGCCACGAATATCCCGCAATCCGCCAGCCCGGAAAAAGCTTTGAGCTTTTAAAGGACAAGCGCGGCTTGGTTCTTGCCGGCATGGAAGGAATGGTTTACACAGACTACGAGATAAAGCTTGAAAAAGGCGCGACGCTTTTTGTCTACACCGACGGCGTTCCCGAAGCGACAAACGCCAACAACGAGCTATTTGAATTTGAGCGCGTGGAGAAAGCCTTGAACGTAAACGCCGGAGCCGCCCCCGCCGATTTGCTAAAAGTGGTTCGCGGCGAAGTTGACAAGTTTGTCGGCGACGCTCCGCAGTTTGACGACCTTACGATGCTCGCGATAAAGTTCAACGGCAGGTAAGGATGCGCTCCGTTTCTCCTCTTGCGAAATTCATCGCGGGCCGTTTTGTCACGATGCTGGCGCTGCTTTTTTTGCTGGGCCTCGCGATGTTCGGCTTGATGGAACTGGCTCCCGGCGACATCGTTGACCAAATGATGACCCAGCAAATAATGGCCGGCGCCCAAGGCGAGGGCGGAGCCAAAAGCGGCGCCAAAAATTCCGCGAGCGACAATAAATTCCAGGACGAGCAAATGGCCGCCTTGCGCGCCGAGCTTGGAATCGACCAGCCCTTTTACGTCCAGTACGCAAAGTGGCTTAAGCGCGTTTTTGTCCACCACGATTTGGGGGTCAGCCTTATTTCCCGCGCGCCCGTCGGCTTTTTGATCCGCTCGCGCTTGTGGAATTCGCTTTTGCTAAATCTAATTTCGCTTGTCCTTATAACGACCGCGAGCTTTGCGCTTGGCGTTTATTTTTCCAGCAAGGCCGGAAGCCGCCTGGATGTCGGCGTGACTTTTTTCGCGCTTTTCTTCAACGCCTTTCCGGGAATGCTGCTTTTGATTTTGCTGCAGCTTTTCGCTAGCGTCACGCGCCTTTTTCCGGTCACGGCCTATCCCGACTTTCCATTTGACGCCTCTCCGGCAAAGTTTGTCTTTAGCTATGGCCGCCATATTTTCCTTCCGCTGCTCGCGGCCTTTTTGGGAGGCGCTGGCGGAACGATGCGCATGATCCGAGCGACGATGCTTGACCAAATGGGCCTTCCTTACATCTTTGCCTTGAGGGCGCGCGGAATCAGCGAGAGGCGCGTTTACTTTAACCACGCCTTTAGGAACACGCTCAACCCTTACATCACCGGAAGCGCCAATTTGCTCGCGGGCCTTTTTTCAGGCTCGCTGGTTTTGGAAATCATCTTCGCCTATCCGGGCATAGGCCGCTTGATGTACGACGCGGTTTTGCAGCAGGACATCAATTTGGTTTTGGCGGACGAAATGTTCATCTCCGCGCTTGTTCTGATTGGAATGTTGGTCAGCGACATTTGCTTGGCGCTGGTGGATCCGCGCATTCGCTACGGGGCGGAGGGCTAAGGCTGTGGCTGAAATTCTTTTAAGCCAAAGAGGCGCGCGATGAAAAAGTTTTTTGCTTATATCAAGACAAGGCCGCTCGCGCTCGCTTCTGTGATCATTTTGGCACTTTTGTACCTTGCGATGATTTTCGCGGACTTTGTGGCGCCGTATCCCGCCACGCTTACTTTTGAGGAGAACACGTTCCACCCGGCAAACATTCGACTTACAAAGAATGGTTTGGTTGCAAAAGAGGCCAAGACCATCAGCATGATTAACTGGAAATACGCTTTTGTTAAAGGGACGGAACACAAGGTAAAGTTTTTTGCGAAAGGATTTCCTTATAAATTGTTAGGCCTGATTCCATGCGACCGCCACTTGTTTGGAACGGAGGCAAGCGCGGCGAACGGCTCGCAAGGCCAAAACGCCGAAAGCCAAAATCTTTCGCAAGGCCAAAATGCCGGCGGCGCCGCCCTAACTCCTTATCCCGTTTATCTTTTGGGCGCCGACAATTTGGGCCGCGACATGTTCAGCCGCATGGTTTACGGAAGCCGCATCTCGCTTACAATCGGATTTGTCGCCACAGCGGTAAGCATGCTGCTTGCGATGATTCTAGGAGGCGCCGCCGGCTACTACGGCGCCAAGACCGACTGGGCCGTTATGCGCCTTGCGGAATTTTTCATGCTTGTTCCGTCGCTCTATTTGATTTTGTTCTTGCGCTCGCTCTTAAACTCAAAGCTTGACAGCGGAACGGCCTACATGATAATCACGATGATTCTTTCGCTTGTCGGCTGGCCCGGCAGCGCCCGGACGATTCGCGGCATGGTGCACGCGATCAAGCGCGAAGACTTTGTACAAAACGCCGCGCTAGAAAGCGTTCCCGACCTTGCGATAATTTTTAGGCACATCATTCCGCAGATTTCAAGCCTTTTGATTGTAAGCGCGGCTCTTAGCGTTCCCGCCTTTATAATGAGCGAGACGACGCTTTCTTATTTGGGCTTGGGAATCGCCGACCCCGCCGTAAGCTGGGGAAGCATGATAAACCGCGAGATTTCGACGCTCTCAAATCTTAGCCGCTACCCCTGGCTTTTGAACCCGGTTTGGCTATTGCTTGCAACGACGCTGGCCTTTAACTTTTTGGCCGACGCGCTCCGCGACTACTACGACCCCTACCACGCCGTCTTCCCCACTTGGAAGCGTAAAAAGCGCGCCGCCGCGGAGACTGCTGGCAAGGCCGGGAGCGCCGCGGACGAAAAAAGTTTTCAAGACCAAGACGCCGCCGAACAAGAATCGGACGCAAGCCCAAGAAGCGCGGGCCAAGAAGAATCGTTTGAAAGCCCAAGAAGCGCGGCGCCAGCCGACGCTCTGCTTGTGGTCCAAGACTTGCGCGTCGGCTTTGAAAGCCTTGACCAAAAGGCGGGCTTGACCCGCGCGGTTCGCGGAATAAGCTACTATGTAAAGCGCGGTGAAATCCTTGGAATCGTCGGCGAGTCGGGAAGCGGAAAGTCGGTAAGCACGACAGCCATTCCGGGCTTGCTTCCGGCCAACGCGCGCGTGTCGGGAAAAATATTTTTTGACGGAACGGAGCTCACCGCGCTAAGCCAAAAGGAGCTTCGCCCCTATCGCGGAAAAAGAATCGCGCTTATATTGCAGGAGCCGGGCCGCTCCTTTGACCCGCTTCAAAACATCGGAAGCGTTTTCTTTGAGCTTTACAGGAACACCGAGCCAAAAATCAGCAAAAAGGAGAGCGACAGCCGCGCGGCGAAAATCTTGGGCGAAGTTGGCCTTCCAGACCCGCAAAAAAGATTGAGGAACTATCCCCACCAATTTTCTGGCGGCCAATTGCAAAGAATCGGAATCGCGCTCGCGCTTGCGCAAAACGCCGAGCTTTTGATCGCCGACGAGCCTACGACCGCGCTTGACGTCACTATCCAAGCGCAAATCGTAAGCCTTCTTTTGGACTTAAAAAAGAAGCGGGGCCTTTCGATAATTTTTATTTCGCACAACATCGACTTGGTTTCGCAAATCTCGGACAGAATGATTGTCATGTACGGCGGAAAAATAATGGAGCAGGGGAGCGCGGCGGACGTTAGCCAGCGGCCAAAAAATCCCTACACGCAGGCCTTGCTTGAAGCGCTTCCAAAATTTGGAACAAGCTACACCGAGCGAAAATTGCTTTCGATTCCGGGAAGCGTCGTAGATCCAAAAAATCCGCCTTCGGGCTGTCCCTTTGAGCCGCGCTGCTCTTATGCAAAGGCGGAATGCAAGGCGCAAAATTATTCTTGCTGGAAAGAAGCGGAGGCCGCAAAATGAGCGAACTGTTGCAAGACCAAAACGCCGCTAACCAGAATCTTTCGCAAGGCCAAGAAGGTCGCCCGCTTATCTTGAGCGCGCAAAACTTGTTCAAAAGCTTTGACTTGGAGGCCGGCTTCTTTGCCAAAAAAGGCCAGCTAGTTTATGCGGTGAACGATGTTTCGTTTGACTTGCGCCGAGGCGAAACTTTGGGAATCGTCGGCGAGTCAGGCTGCGGAAAAAGCACCACCGCGCGCATGCTTGTCCGCATGTACGAGCCCACAAGCGGCCGCGTTTTGTATTACCCGAAAACTGCGGCAAGCCCAGAAAGCGGCGGCAGTTTTGGTCTTTCAAACAAAAATATTTTGCAAGCCCAAGAAGGCGCGGGCGGCGGCCTTTCTGGCCAGGAATCCGTTCCTCCTCAAAACATATTCGACTACAAAAAAAAGGCGCTCTCGGAATACAGGCGGCGCGTAAAATACATTTTCCAGGATCCCGCGCGCTCCCTGAATCCCAGAATGACAGCGCTTTCTGTCCTTACCGACGCGTTTAAGTTTGCGCCCAAAAAAATCCGCGCGGAAGAGTTGCGCGAGCGCGCCCAAAAAGTTTTCGCGGAGGTGGGACTAGCCGAGCGCCACTTGGAAAAACGCCCGTCGGAATTTTCAGGCGGCCAGCGCCAGCGCGTTTCAATCGCCCGCGCCTTGATAATGGACCCGGAGCTTTTGATTTGCGACGAAGTCGTAAGCGCGCTTGACGTTTCGATACAAGGACAAATATTGAACTTGCTTCAAGACCTGCGCGCCAAAAAGAACCTTTCGTTTGTCTTTATCACGCACGACCTAAAAGTGGCCGGCTGGTTTTGCGACCGCATCGCTGTGATGTACCGCGGCGCGATTGTTGAAGAAGCGCCGGCGGCCACCTTGTTCCAAAATGCCCGCCACCCCTACACAAAGCTTTTGTTTGACGGCGCGCAAGGAAAGGCGCAGGCCTCCAGCGTGGAAGTGACCAGCGTTCTGTCCCAAGAAAACGGCTGCCCCTTTGCCCACCGCTGCCCTTACGCCAAGGCGGAATGTTCCGCCGCGCTCCCGCCGCTGCGCGAAGTGGCGGAGGGGCACAGGGTTAGGTGCGTGATGGGGTGAAGTAGATAAATTGAATGTCTAGTTTTTGAAAAACTCGCCGCCGCCAAAGTCTTTCCATGTTTTATACATGTTTAGATAATTTTCCTTGATAAATTTTTGAATTTTGGAAATTTGCGAGTCGCTCAAGTCTCCGCGTTCTCCGCTATTTTTTTCAACTCTTTTTCAGGCATATTCTATTTTCACCTCTTTTATCGGGGCAAGGAATTTTTTTTTGTCCATGTAAAGGCCTTCAAGAACTGGAGTCAAATCGATGTACTCTTCTATTTCTTCTTTTTTTTGCTTGTACTTTGCAAGAACTTCTATGTAGCCTTTGTCCCAAAGCAAAATCTTTGTATAGCGTTCAAGGCCGTTGCAAGTGCGAAAAGTGAGAGTTTTTCCGCCAAAAGAGAATGTTGTGTATTTGTCAAAACTGCTTAAAACAGCGGTTTTATTTTTCTTCATATCCTCATTTTATCACAAAAGACAAAAAATAGCCACAGTTTTTTTCTTATACCTTCACTTCGTTCACGCGCTTTCGTCTTTTCTTCCAGTCGTTCACAAGTTCCTTGGGCTCGATAGGCCAAGCCTCGCCGGCCCATTTCCAAACCCAGCTTTGGATTGCAAAAAGTTGGTTGCTTGTAAAAGACAAAATTATTCCGTCGTCGTCGGGGCCTGGATTTTTTTTGTCGGGAACGATGGTTTGATTTTCGCCCCAGACGCGGTTTTTTGAGACGCGCGCCGCGTAGCCATGCAAGTGAATTTTGTAGTCAAGCTTTGTGTCGTGGCACATGCAGCCAAAGGAGCCCATCGTCATTTTTCTAAAGTCGTAGTCCTTTGGCAGCCTAAAGACTTCTTTTGTAAGCTGAATGTTTTTCATTTCGCTGAGCGAATAGCGGCGCCGGCCGTTTTTTATCACGTCAAGCGCGTGCAAGTTCCAGTTGCCGTTGTCGTAAATCAGCTGCCAGGGCTGGACGCGGCGCTTTTTGGGCTTTGTGTCTGTGAGCGACTTGTAGTCAAACGTTATGACAAGGTTTTCTTGCAAGGCCTTGTCGATAAGGCGCCAAGTTTCCGCCGGAATGTCCTTGTTTGGCGCGCCCACAAAAATTATTCTGTCGTTGTCGGATTTTTTGCTTATCTTTATGTTTTCTATGGAAAGGTCGCGGCTTTCAATCGCGAGCGACTCAAACACTTCCTGCGCTTCCTTGTAAAGCGGATTTCCCTTTACCCTGTCCATCAGCGTCTTTATCAGGCGCGCGGCTTTGGCTGCGTTTTGGTCCGTGTAAAAGCGCGGAAGGCGGTATTTTGGGTCTGTGTAAAAGTAGCCGCTTGTCTCAAAGTCGGTGTCTATCGGCGCTTGGTATTTTTCTTGCAGGTCCTCTATGTCGCGGAAGAAGGAAGTCTTGCTTGTCTGTATGCCGTATACGTCCCGTAACTCCAAGATGATTTGATTCCATTTTAGCTTTCGGCCGGAAGCGATTATTTGGTCAATCGCCTGGTATCGCTTGGCTTTTTCGGTAAAATCTATTGCCATAGGGGCTCCTTGTTGGCATTATGCACGATTTCCGTTCCCGTGACTTGGGAATGGACATGGACTATATTATACGGCATAAGGCTGAATTGTCAAGGAGGAACGATGAACGGTTTTTATTCTCTGCATGAAAGACAAAGGCTATGCTCGATACCGACTTCCATTCAAAATTCTCTGCGCGAAAAAATAAAGGATTCTGACTTTCTTGTCGCGGACGACAAGGGCGTTCATAGGCTTGTAGGCCTAAAGTATGACTGTAAAACTATGAACGCTCCAATTGTGACTTGCGTTTGCATGAGGCATGAAATGCCGGCGGCAAAGCGAATCGCCTTTGAACTTGGAAAAGAGATCCGCTATGATTCCAAAGTTTCCTCTCTTGCTTTTAAGTATCGAGCTGGAGAAGAAATTTGGGAGAGCGATTACAGCCCGATTGCAAAATTGTATTCAACTTTCAGTTTATGCGCTTCTTCGCGCGCAGACGCAGAGCTTGCCAGCGGAATAAAAATTCTTCGTAACGGCATCATCTTTATAAAAGGGCAAGCGCTTCCCGCGCGTCCAAAACTTTCTGACTTGTCGGAAATCTTGGGCGAGCCGGACAGTAAGTGGCTTGAACAAAGATTTAACCGGTTGAAAGTCTCTTTTTGGGATGATTGGGGTTTGTACGCCTTTTCGCGCCTTTGCAAAGGAAAATATCTTGTGGCGATTGACCTTTTTGTCAAAGAGCAAAATTATTGCTGTCCGCTTAAGTTCCCTTTGGCTTCAATCGCCGAAATTTCTTTTTGCGGAAAACCTATTGAAAGCGCTGAGCCGTTTAGCCTTGAAATCCGGGCGGGAAATTTTTATACAAGAATTTGGACGCTGGATGGAAACCATGAAGTTGTTTCAGATCGCTCAAGAAAAGATGAGATTGTGGAATTGCATTTTGAATTTGGGCGTTTAGATAACGGCAAGTAGGGGCGGGCTGTCGTTTTGCCGCTTCGCTGCATTACGGCGTGGAAATCTATTCCCGTGACTTGGGAATGGATATGGATTATATTTGGTATTGTCGGAGAATCGACAGGAGGTTTTTGTATGAAAAAGGTTGTTGTTCTTTTTTCTGGTTGTTTGTCTTTGGCGTTTGCATTTTTTTGCGCGGGCTGCGCGAGCGCTCCCAAGGTGAACGAAATTTCCGGCCCTACGGAAATAATCGAGCACAAAGGAACTGCGTTTGGCGTTGCCCAACCTGACTGGGTGGGCGTGGTGCTTGGCACGCCAAATCAAAAAACTTTGAGCAAGGCATTGGGCATCAACAAGCATATTTGGGTTGTCTCAAAAAGCGGCCCTAATCTTGATTTTGTAAAGACTTGGGCAGATCAAGTTGACGCCCGCGCGGAAATTGGCGCGTCCATCAAACAGGGGATTTCTGATTTTGTGGGCGGCCGCGCTCAAGGCGACAAGTCCGATGTTGAGGAAACTGTCGAACGTTATTCAGCCCGCGCGTCAGCGGTTTCTGTCGCCGGCTTGAACAAAGAAACTGATTGGTGGGTTCTTGGCCGCACAAAGCTTCAAAAAAAGAACGACGCGGAGCCAAAGTACACTTATATTGTCGTGTATTCGATGGACGAAGACATGTATTCAAAGCACATCAAGGAAGCGTTCAATGGCGAAAATGACAAGGTTATCGACGACCTTATCAAATACCTTATGAACTACACGATGGTTGCGGCGAAAGACTAGAATGGTTTTGACGGCGCGGCAGACAGTTTTTTTAGCGGGAGGCGAGCATGAAAAAAATAATTCTTTTTGTTTGCGTTTTTCAGCTTGCGCTTTGCTATGCCGCGCCGCCAAAATGGATGTTGGATGCGGAAAAACAATTTCCGTCGGAAAATTTCATAGCCGCTGTAGGAGAAGGCCTGTCTGAAAGCGCGGCGAAAAAAGCGGCGCTTGCGGAATTAAGCGCTTTTTTTGAGCAAAGCATAGCGACGAAAATCAACGCATGGAAGGAGTTCGCGGAAGGCAGTTCTAACAACTGTGAAAACGCGAATGTCATGCAAACTGTTCTTGCGGAGAGCCGCTCTGAGCTTTCTTGCGTTCGTTACGCTAAAAGTTATTTTGACAAGAGGCGGAACAGGTGGTCGGCTTGCGCTTACATCGTAAAGAAAGATGCGTGGAATGTTCTTGCGCAAAAGATTGACGTGGCCATGTCTGAATGCGCGGAGGCGGGCAAGCTTGCGCGCTTGGAACCGCGAGCGCTTCAAAAAATCATTCTTTTGAACAAGGCCAAAAAATATTATGACGGCTTTTTGGGATTGTACAAAAACGCCCTTGTCATATATCCGGCGCGTTGCGAAGCATTCACCGCGTTCGCAAAAAAGTTCGCTCGCGACTTTAGCCTTTTGTCCGCTCTAAAAAATAAAGCCGCAATCACAATTTTTGTGGTTGGCGATAAATGGAATAAAATCCGAGGAAAAATCTTGGATTTGCTTTCGCAAAATGGAATCGCGGTCGCCTCCTTTGGCGGGATCTATGAACTTCGCGCGAATGTTGATTGGGACCAAAGTAGATTTGACGGCGAACGCGGCGTGATTTATTCCAGCGTTCCCCAAATTGAAATTTCAATAAATGGAAAAGACGGAACGGCAGTTTCTTTTGCTGGCAAATGCGAAAAGTTTTCCGCGTATAATTTTGAAACGCTGGAACGTTTGTCCTTGCATGGCTTGGAAACGCTTTTAGACGAGCGTTTTATTCTTGAATCTTTCAATTGAGTTTTGGAGGGCTTGTGAGAGCGAAAAACTTACTTTTTGTATTCCTTTCTCTTTTTTGCTTGAACGCGGTTCGCGCGCGGGAAGATATTGACAGCGTGATAAAAAAAGCCGCCTCTGACATAACCGAAAGATGTTCCGCAAAAACGGTTATGGCTATTGATGATTTTGAAAGTCCCACGAAAAAACTGACTCTTTACGTTCGCGAGCAATTGGCCGACGCTATTTGCGAACAAAGCCGCGGAATGAAAATAGTTACCCGCGAGCGCATGGACAAAATTTAACGGGAGCTGCGGTTCCAGAATTCCGGCGTGGTCAACGAAAAGACAATTGTTTCGGCGGCGGAACGGCTTGGCGCCCGTTACATTCTTTTTGGAAAATTGGAAGAGTACAAAAGCGGCTGTTCTTTGCTTGTCAGAATGTTGGACGTAAAAACCGGCGCTTATCTTTTTAGAAGAACGTATCAATTTCAATATTCGCAAAAGGCGGAACAGCTTTTGGAACGCTCGCCGTCATTTAAAAAAACTTCGCTCGCGATTTTTTGCGAGGCCAACAAAAATTCAATTGAATCAATCGCTCCGGCCGCAGGTCTTTCGTTTGACTATGCTTTTTTCCGAAAGCTTTCCGCGGGAGCCAAAATTGCCGTGAGCCATGACATTTACGAAAAAGAAAACAAGGTTTTTGCCTTGGAAACTTTGGCCGCGGTCCGCTGGTATTTTGCCTCTTTGAGCGGCGAGCCTGTCACCGGTTTTTTTGTCGAGGCGCAGGCGGGCGCAGTTTTTTTGCTTGTCAATTCTGAATTGCGTCCTAAATTTGACGGCGGAGCGGGGGCGGGCTGCCGCATTGCGTTTGGCGGCTTTTATTTGGAGCCGGAAATCCGCTTTGGCTATCCGTATATTTTTGGCGCGGGAATCGCGGCGGGAATGAGATTTTAGCTTTGGGGAGGAACGTATGAAAAGATTTTTTGCTTGTGTTGCCGCTATCGCGGCGCTTTTGTTTTTTGTTTCTTGCGAAAATCCGCTGTTTGTGGAAGCGACGCGCCTTTACAAAGTGGATTTTGAAACTAACGGCGGCTCGCCAATTCCGTCCTGCAGGACTGGCAAGATTGAAGCCGCTCCAACAACCCAAAAGGAAGGCGAGCGCTTCATGGGCTGGTACTCAAACGCAGCCTTTGCAGGCGCGCAAGTATCCTTCCCTTTCACGCCCGCTGGCAACACGATTCTCTACGCAAAGTGGCTGAAAACTTATCATGTTCGCTTTGAGACGAATGGCGGAAGCGAAGTTCCTGATATGGACACGGACATAATAACCGACCCGCCGGCGTCAACAAAAGATGGCTGGACGCTTTTAGGCTGGAGCGCGGATTCAGAATCAAAAAAACAAATTTCGTTTCCTTATGAATTGACGGAAGACACAACATTGCGCGCGTTATGGACGGGAAGCTCAAACACGCTTTACAAAGTCGAACATTACAAGCAAAGCGCGTCTCTAGCGGAGGATTTTGAGTCTTATGAGTTTGCCGAATTTGAGACGCTTGCGGGAAAGACAAATTCTTTGACGCAAGCGCTTGCAAAAAATTATGAAGGCTTTGTCGCAAAAACTTTTTCGCAAGAAACAATTCGCGCCGACGGTTCGACAGTGGTGAAGGTGTTGTATGACCGTGAAAAATACATTGTCGCCTTTAACGCTAACGGCGGAACGGGAACAATGGACGCGCAAGAATTTTATTATGGCGTTTCCAAAGCGTTAAAAGCGAACGCCTTTAAAAAACAGGATTGCGTTTTTTTGGGGTGGGCGACAGCCGCTGACGGAGTTTCTCTCTATGGCGACGGCAATTCCTATTTTGCCAATGCGAACGCAACGCTATATGCTGTTTGGAGAGAAATAGAAAACGCAAGCTACAAGGTGGAGCATTGGAAGCAAACGGCGCGGCTGGACAGCTACGAACTTGCAATCGATGGCGTGGAAACGCTTTTTGGAAAGCAAGGCGCTCAAACCGCAGCCGCCGCAAAATCATACGCGGGGTTTTCGTCAAAAGCTTTTTCCCAGAAGACAATCGCCGCCGACGGTTCGACTTTGGTGAAAATTTATTACGACCGTGAAAAATACGCTGTCTCATTTAACGCCAACGGAGCATGCGGTGACATGCCTTGTCAAGAATTTTATTACGGCGTTCCGCAAGCGCTAAGCGCCAACGCGTTTGAAAAAACTGGCTACAGTTTTGACGGTTGGGCGGAATCTGCCGACGGCGAAATTCTTTATCAAGACGGCCAGAACGTGACGGTGAGTGGAGCAAAAACCCTTTACGCAAAGTGGTTTTACGGTGTGGCAGCGACCAATGAAACTGTAAAGGATTTAAATCTGACAACCCTTTTTGATTCTTGCGTTGTTAAAATTTGCGGCGAGATTTCGAATTCAACCCTGGAGGCTTTGGCGCAAAAAATTGCGCAGGCGAACAAAGACATCACGCTTGACTTGTCTAAAAGCCACGGTCTTGTGGCTGTAAGTCCAACAAGCGAAAATGAATCTGTTTTTAAGGATTGCGCAAAGTTAAAGTCCGTGCTTTTGCCAGATGGGCTTTCCACTATAGGTAGTTATGCGTTTAAGAATTGCGCGATTTCTTCTGTATATATTCCGCCAAGCGTAAAAACAATTGGATCAAGGGCATTTTATAGATGCAAGAATATTGATTCTATAAAAATGGATGGGGTTGAAACAATAGGGGATTCCTGTTTTTATGCTTGCAAAGCTTTGACGAATGTGTCAATAAAGAATGCAAAAACCGTCGGCAGCTACGCTTTCGCTTATTGCGACAGCTTGAAGACCGCTTGCCTTGAAAATATTCAAGAGGTGGGAGGCTGTTCTTTTTGCAATGATGTGAATCTTGAATCTGTCGTTCTTGCTAATGTTAATTCCATCGGAATGCGAACGTTTTCAAAAGATGGAAAATTGAGCCGGATTTCAATGACGAATGTCAACGAAATCCGCGATTTTGCTTTTGAAAAATGCGCAAACTTGGTTGATGTGAAAATCGACGCTCGCATAGTGGAGCGGGGGGCTTTTGAGAATTGCTCCGTTCTTACTTCTGTGACAATAGGAAGCCGTGTATCGGAATTGCGAAATTATTACGAGTCTTCCAGCGAAGCCCATAAGGTTTTTGAAGAATGCGGCGCGCTTTCGTCTGTCGCTTTTGAAGACGCCATAAATTGGCTCTATAAGTATTCCAATTCATATTCTGTTTCGCTCGATTTGGGCAACGCCGCTAGCAATGCAAGTTATTTAAAAGGATATAGAGGCGAATATGTTTGGTATAAAGAAAAATGAAAAATATTCAAGTTTGTTTTGTCGAAAAGCGGCGCTTTGCCGCAAGGAGTGTTTATGGAACGAAAAATGTGGTCTAGTTACGAAGAGTTGCAGGAACTGTTGAAAGGCGTTTTGTCTTCTCTTACGCCGCTGGAGCAAGACGTTCTCAAAATGCGCTTTGGCCTTGAAGACGGAAAAAGCCATACGATAAAGGAAGTATGCGACCGCTTTTGTATGACGCGCTTGGAAGTGCGCACGGTAGAAGCTAAGGCCTTGCGGCGGGTGAGAATGATGACCACGACATAAATTACGTGTCCGACCGCCTTGAAGACCCATTGTTGACCGTAGCCATTATCAAAGGGTTCTACGACATTGCAAAAATTCTTGTTGAGGCCGGCGCTGACGTGAACAAGAAGAACAATGTTGGAACCACTCCGCTTATGGAAGCCGCAATTAGAGGAGAAACGGGATGCGCTAAGCTTTTGATAGACGCGGGCGCTGACTTGACTTTGCGCGACAATAAAGGTTTTACTGCGTTGGAACTTGCAGAAATGCATGGGGCCGGAGAAGAGATGGTGAGGCTGTTGGAGGGGTAGGAGAGACGGGCAAAGTGTTTTGCTTGAAAAGTTGTAAGCAATAGTTTATAATTAAAAAGATTTTTTTTATGGAGTGAAGATGTGAATTTGACTTTAGGTGAGTTTTGGAGTCTTATAGCGCTATATAGAAAAGGTGAGTTGTCTGAGGAAGAAATGATACGTCGTAATCCCACAGTTCCTATGCACGCAATTATCGAAGCCGCTTCAATACTTGAGGATTCTTCTTATGAACAAGGTGAGAAATTGTATTTAGTAAAAAGTATTTATGAAGAAATTGTTAATCCAACGCCTGTTCCAATAGAGGTTCTAATGTTTAATGAGAAAAAAATGAAACAGTCTAGTAAAGATGAACGGAAGTGATATGCAGTACACTATATTTAACAGTAAAGGTTTTGATGATTATAAAAACTGGTTGCGCGAAGATAAGTCAAAATTTGAAAGAATTAATAGTTTAATAATGTCAATACAACGGGATGGTCCTTTGCAAGGGCTTGGAAAACCTGAAGTTTGCAAGCATGACTTCAGAGGTAACCTTTCTAGGCGAATAGATGAAAAAAATCGTCTAATTTATCAATGCCAAAGGATTGAAAAGACAGGCGACTCAAATACCGTAATAATATGTTGCAAAGAACATTATAAGGGAGTAACTCAAAAAGAAAAACTTGTTGGCAAGATTACTATTACTATGGAATATTGAGCAAGAAAAGAGGTGAGGTAAAATGGATAAAAATGAGATCTTAAAAGAATACAAGGAAGAATTGGATGCCAAAGCGGATAATTATGAAGGAATACTGAATGAATGGGGCACTGATTTCTTTTATGAAAAACATATAGAGGTAAGGGAAAAATTGCACGCAACAGCGATGGAGTGTATAAATAAAATTCTCCCCTCAGAATTAAAGATTTTTTTGAAGAATTTATGCTCTAATAAATTGGGCTATCCCGATGAACTTATTTTTTATAAAGCGTTTGGCGATAATCCAGAAATCGGTCAATCTGTAACAAAGGCTGAATTGGAGCAAAAAGGAATTGATTTAGCTGAATTCGAAAAAATGCGTGAGTGGTGGGGCTTAGAAGGAAATTTTATTGATAAACAGACTGTAGACGGCATGGATGTTTACTATCTTGATTCATTGTGTGAGCGAGCAGATGTTACATCTGAAGAGGAAAAGGAACGCTTGAACGCTTCGGTGGAATTAAAGTATGCTATTTTCAATAAGACTAAAATGTCCCTTGATGAGCAAGATAAGTGTATTGGATTGGTAGATGACTTATTGTTAGGTGTTACGCCTAAACAGTTGGAGCAAAGAAAGCATATTCGAGCGCTAAAGGATAAAGCAAAACTACTTCTTGATTTAGTTGAAAAGGGAAAGTTGTCACTTCCTGATGGTGATTTGGGGTGGTGGAAAAATCTTGCTAATTCGTAAATATGAATTATTTGTTAAAGCGGCAAATGATTTCAAAAATTTTACTGTAGGCAGATGTGAATTATGAAAATAGAAATTGGCGAGTCATTGTTGCAGTCATATTTAAAAAATGTAAAAAAGTGTATAGTTACTCAAACAAATTGGAGAACTGCGTCTTCTTGGAAGATAGAAGATGAAAATTTAAGAAAAATAGAATCCATTTATGACAGAATTCAACAACATCAAGATTTTTCAGATGTATTTAAAAGTAGTTCTTTGGAACAGACTATAAAGCAAGCGGAGTTGGATGTTGTTGGCATTAATAATGAAAAATTGTATTTGGTTGAGGTTGCGTTCCATGAAAGGGGGCTGCAATACGGGGAGCGTTTGGAAACAAAGGATAGAGTTTGTAAAAAATTGTTGAGAGCGTATTTAATTGCTTTGCTTTTTTTTCCAAATTATAAATATGAGATTATGTTTGCGTCTCCAAAAGTAAATCCGGCGACAGATAAAACTATTCGAGAATATTTCACAATTTTAAACAATGATTTTTCAGATAAAGAGAAAGTCTTATTTAGTTATATCGCAAATGAGGAATTTGAAAACGATATTTTAGTTCCGACAATTGAATCTACGTTGTCAGATTCTGATTCCTCAGAATTGTTTTTGCGAAGCGTTAAAATGCTTGATTTGTTTAATATGTTGAATCTAAATGCTGGAAAATATGATAATCATATAGTTCGTAAAACCTTTTCCCCGAAAAATACTTCTAGCGCAAATGATGGTGGCGATTTGATTCAGTCTGAGATTCGTAAAGTTAAAAATCGATTGCCGGGGTGGTTTTCTAGGCCGGATCAAAAAAATAGTAAAATCCTCTACGCTTATCTTAGCCTATATGATTCTTCTGTTGGGTATGTTTTGTTCAGGGATTTACAGCAAAAAGCTAATATGGGCAGCGTATTTAAAACAAATTTCGACCAAATGGTGAATTTTGGAGAAAAGAACCATGGCAAAATATTTGAATCTGAAGGGGAGCGAGTTTATCTGTGGGAAAAAGTGAAGGATTATGTGCTAGAATTATATGACTCTATAAGACAGAATAGGACTGTGTAAATTCAACATTTTTCTTGACGACTTTTTTGCAAAATTTACACTTTTCTTGACAACTTTTGCGTTTTCGGTGTCATTTTTACCCATTTCTATTGATTTTTCGGTGTCATTTTGTTCCACTATATTTCTGCTTAAATTATATTTGAATTTCGTTCACCCGCTTTCGTCTTTCCTTCCAGTCGTTCACAAGCTTCTTGGGCTCTAAGGGCCAAGCCTCGACCATTTTCTTATCTCTATACAAATAAACAGCCTTTGTCTGAATCCCACAAAAATAATTTCACTTTTTCCTAGGAATTCGCGCATTTTTTGATAAAAATTCATACCTTATAGTTGGAAGTTTTTTTTTATTGACACCTCCTATTTTATAGGGTATAATGCAAACCGCAATGAGCAAACACTTTGACGATTTGATGTCCGGCTTGAACGAGGCGATTGCCATTGAGCGCGGCGAACTCAAGGGTAAAAGAACTGTTTATGAAATTCAGCCTGTAAAAAAATACGACAACGCGCAAATAAGGCGCATAAGGAATTCAGTTGGAATGACGCAGGCGTTGTTCGCAAGTTACATGGGCGTTTCTTGCAAGACTGTGGAAGCGTGGGAAAATGGCGTGAACCATCCTACGGGAAGCGCCTGCCGCTTAATCAGCATGTTGGAAAACAAGGCTTTTGAAAGGCTTCCTTTTGTTCGCAAATTGGTGTCGCGGTGATTCCCCTCAATATTGCGCAAAATTCCGCGATTCGCTATAATAGAAAATTGTGAAAATTACGTCTGTTTGTTTGAGTCCGACGATTCAGAGGACTGTTTCGTTCAAGACATTTATGCTTAACAAGGTGAACCGTTCCGAAAAGTACGGGGTGTGGGCTTCGGGAAAGGCTGTCAACGCGGCGCGCGTTTTGAACCAGCTGGAGGCTGGATCGGTGCGCGTGGTTTGTCCGCTTGGCGAAGAAAACCAAAAGCGCTTTACCGAATTTGCCGAAAGGGATTCGCTCCTTCTTAGCCCGGTGACGATTCCCGGAAACACCCGCGAATGTTGGACTGTTCTTGACAAGACGGCAAAGACCACGACTGAGTTGGTCGTAGGCGAGCCTGCGGTAGAAAAAATGCCCCAAAACAAAGTTGACGAATTGATGGACGCGGTAAACGAAAGCCTTAGCGACAGCGACGCTCTTTTGCTTGCCGGAAGCCGCCCCGCGATTTGGCCAGACGACCTTTCGCGCGACATTTGCAAGGCCGCCTGCGACGCGGGGAAAATCACGCTTGTCGATTTTTGGGGAGACGACTTAAAACGAACGTTAAAGGCTTGCGAGCCGACGGTAGTTAAAATAAACGAAGAGGAATTTTTTTCGACCTTCGGAGGAAAGAGTGGCGTGGCGGGCTTAAAGTCCGCCCTCACGACAGCAAGCAAAAAGCACAACACGATTTTCATTGTGACGCGCGGAGACAAATCGACTTACGCCGCGCAAAAGGGAAAGGTCTTTGAGGCCGACACCGAAAAGAATTTGAAGATCGTGAACACAACCGCTTGCGGAGACGCGTTCGCCGCGGGCTTTTTGTACGAATATTTAAAGAGCGGCGACGTTCAAGCCGCGCTCAAAAAAGGAACTTGGTGCGCCGCCCGCAACGCGGAAAACGAGTGCCCCGGTTCCCTCTAATAAAAAAGGACAATAAAAATGGCAGTTGACGAACACTTGCAGACTGTGCGCCACTCGTTGGCTCATGTTATGGCTGAGGCTATTCAGCATCTTTTTCCGGGAGCGGAATTCGCTATCGGACCCGCGATTGAAAACGGCTTTTACTACGACATCGATTTTAAAGAAAAGAAAATCACCGAAGAGGATTTTCCGGCTGTTGAAAAAGAGATGCGAAAAATTTTGGCCGGAAACTTTGACTTTGTAAGGAAGGAAGTCAGCCGTTCCGAAGCTTTAAAGCTTTTTGAAGGCCATCAGTTTAAGACGGAACTTATCAACGACCTTCCCGAAGACGCGACAATTTCAATCTACACCCAAGACGACTTTACTGACCTTTGCCGCGGCCCCCACGTCTCTAACACAAAGGAAATCAACGCGCAGGCCTTTAAGCTGACTAAGCTTGCCGGAGCCTACTGGCGCGGCGACAGCGACAGGCCCATGCTTACCCGCGTTTACGCCGTCGCTTTTGAAAAGCCCAACGACCTTAAGGACTACCTTAAAATGCTGGAAGAGGCCGAAAAGCGCGACCACCGCCGCCTTGGCGTTGAGATGGACTTGTTCCACCTTGACCCCGAAGACCCGGGCCAGATTTTCTGGCACCCCAACGGATGGACAATCTACACGACAATGCAGGACTACATGCGAAAGATGGTCCGCCGCGACGGTTACCTTGAGGTCAACACTCCTGCGATTATGCCTCGCACGCTTTGGGAGCGAAGCGGCCACTGGGGCCACTACCAAAAGAACATGTTCATCACCGAATCAGAAAAGCGCTTGTTCGCCATTAAGCCGATGAACTGTCCCGGCGCGCTTGAGATTTTCAAAAGCCGCCAGCGCTCTTACAAAGACCTTCCGCTTCGCCTTGCCGAGTTTGGCCACGACGTCAGAAACGAGCCGAGCGGAACCTTGCACGGCGTAATGCGCGTCCGCGGCTTTGTCCAGGACGACGCGCACATTTTGTGCACGGAGGAACAGATTGGAAGCGAGGTCGCCAAGTTCTGCAAGCTTCTTAGGAACATTTACCACGACTTTGGTTTTGACGACCTTGTCGTAAAATTTTCTACGATGCCCGACGACCATGTTGGCGACGAGGCGACTTGGCAGCGCGCCGAAAAGGCTTTGGCCGACGCTTGCCACGAAGCCGGCTTGGATTACGAAATCCAGCCCAAGGAAGGCGCCTTTTACGGACCCAAGCTTGAGTTCAAGCTTTACGACACGCTTGGCCGCGAATGGCAGTGCGGAACGATTCAAGTTGACTACCAGCTTCCGTCGGCCGAGCGCCTTGACGCGACTTACATCGGAGCGGACAACCAAAAGCACCATCCGGTAATGCTTCACCGCGCCGTCCTTGGTTCTTTTGAACGCTTCCTTGGAATCTTGATCGAAAACTTCGCCGGAAACTTCCCGGCCTGGCTTGCCTTTGAGCAGGTCGCCGTCGTTCCGATTTCCAATTCCTTTGACGACTACGCGCGCAAAGTCAACGACGCGCTTTTGGCCGCCGACATCAGGAGCCAGGCTTACTTGTCGGAAGAAAACATGAAGGCCAAAATCAAGATGATCACAAAGGAGCACAAGACTCCCTACATCTTGGTTGTCGGCGAGCGCGAGCAGGCGGAGGGAACGGTTGCCGTCCGCTTTAGGCAGTCGAGCGGCCTCCAGCAACAGACGATGAAAATCGAGGATTTCGTAAGGTACGTCCAAGAAAAAGTTGAGACGCGCTTTAACGGAATTTAACTTGAACTTGTAGCAAGACCAAAAAGGCCGCGGCTTGACTGTCGCGGCTTTTTTTAGCGCTTTGCCTTTTCGTTAAAAAATCAGCTTGGCCGAGAGCGCGAAAATGCTTTCGGTCAAGCCGCGGCCGTCGGCCAAGGAGCCGATGGGCAGGTAGTACCTAAGCTCAAAGCCGGCCGCGATTCGGTCGGTGAAATTCCATTCCCAGGCGCCAAAGAATTCCGTGTATAAAAAGCGCGCGTTGCCCCAAAACCATTTTTGAATTTCTTTCTTGTCGCCGCCCGCGCTTCCTGTGGCGCCTGAGTCTCCTTCCGAAACTCCGTTGGCCAAGAGCGCCGCGCGCGCCAAAATGCCAAGGCCGGCTCCCGCCTCGACCTGGAATTTTTGGAATCTAAAAGTGGCCGCGGCGGGCAAGTCCAGCATAAAGTTCAGCGCAAAAGCCGTTCGGTTTTCAATCTCGGCGGGCAGGGCGTTCTTTCCGTCCCATAAGTAGTAGCTGGTCCAAAAGCTTAGTCGCGGCTGGAATGACAAAAAGGCCTTGTTGGGCCAAATGCCTCCGACGGCAAAGGCAAAGGCCGTGGGGCTGGGCGCGCTTTTTAGCTTGCTTTCTGTGTTGAGCGTTATGTTCGCGCCAAGGTTTACAAATGGCGACACTTGCGACCAAAATTCCTTCGCGCTTTTAGGCGGAACGTATGAGCCGCCAAAAAGGTTTTGAAAGCCGCCTTTTGCGTCTGATGCCGCTTCTTGGGCTTGCGAAGAATTTTGGTCTTGGCTAGGATTGCCGCCGCCCGCTTCTTGGGCTTGCAAAAAATTCAGCGCGAGGGCCGCAAGCAGCGCGGCAAAAAAAACTTTTTTTGTTTTCATCATTCAGCGTCCTTGTATAAAATCGGCTTTAGGTCAACTTGCAAAAAGCCCGCGCGTCCTGTCTCGTAAAAGTCTGTTTGCTCCCAAGCGGCAAAGAGAGTCGCGCCGGAAATTCCAAAGTCGGTGTACTTGTAGTCTTCGGGCATTTTGGGAAGGCGCAGCGCCAAGTTTTTTGACTTGTTCAAAATTTTGTTAGCGTAAAGCGCTCCGTTCAAGTACAGGGTTCCGTCCTCAAAAAGAGCTGCGATCCATGTTCCGCTAATTTGAACGATTGCCCGCGCTATGCTGTTGGGGTCGTTTATTTTGGAATGGATGAACTGCCGCGCGGTGGCGCCGCCCGCGTCCTTGCATTCCGCGTAAAAGTCAAAGTCGGCGGGAAGGCCTTTAAGCAAATTCTTTACGCGCGCGGGCGCGGCCGAAAAATCCTTTGGCCTGCGGACGGCGCGGAATTCGTCTTCCGAAGATTTTTGGATTGCGATTAAATTTTTTTCTGGCGAGATCGAAAGCAAGGCGGTCTCCGGCCTGAACTTTAGGTAAGAGAAATTCGTTTCTGTCTGCGTGTAGTTTTTAATCGAGCAAAACCACTCTTTTCCGTCCCAGCAAAAATCGTTTACTTCGGAGTTTTGGGGAAGCGACAAATTTTCGTACGTCAAAATCGGAAAGTAAACGCCGGAGTCCGCGGTGAATTGAATCAAGAAGGGGCGGAAGGGCTGCTTGGCCGAAATTTTTTCGTTAAAGTAACTGTTCCTGTAAACTGAATAAATCGGCGAGCCGTTCATAAAGACAAGCTTGTCGGCCGTGCGCTCGTCAAAAAATTGCGGGTCCTTAAAAACTTTTATCGCGTCTTGGCTCATGACGATTATGCCAAGCCTGTTTGTGAGCGCGTAGATTCTCGGCGCTCCGCCTTGCGAAATGTCGAGCGGCGATTTTTCGGTTGACTGGCCCATGCAAGAAACGCGCAAGGCTTCTGTCCAAGGCTTTTTTAGCGCCGCGGGAGCTTTTTGCGGCGCGTCAACTTGCGCGTAGCCGTCTTTGTTTAGCGCGAACCACTTGTGCGAGGCGTTCTTTTTTTCTATTTGAATCGCTTCCACCGGTTCCTGCGAATTTTTCCCTCCGCAAGAAAAAAGCGAAAGAGAGAGCGCGAGCGCCGCGAGAGAAAGTTTTGCTGTGGCTCCAAAAATTTTATCTGTGCTTTTCAATTTCCATTCCGCAGAGTGAGTCGCAAATCTCGTTGTACTTGATTCCCGCGTGGCCCTTGACCCAAGACCATTTAAGGTTTTGGAAGCAGGCGGCGAGCGCGTCAAGCTCTTTCCACAAGTCCTGGTTTTTAACCGGCTCTTTGGCCGCGTTTTTCCAGCCCTTGACTTTCCATGATTTTATCCAGCTTGTGATTCCGTTCTTTACGTATTGGCTGTCGCTAAAAACGCTCAAGTCGTCCGAGGCCGAGTAATTGTCCTTGCAAAATTTTAGCGCTTGAATCGCGGCGGTAAGCTCCATGCGGTTGTTGGTCGTTTCATGCTCGCCGCCGGAAAGTTGGGTTTCAGCTCCGTTCGCCAAAATCACGCAGCCCCAGCCGCCCGGCCCGGGATTCCCCGAGCATCCGCCGTCAGTGTAAATTACGATTTCCATTTTTCCCCACTCATCATCTATTCTAGCGCGGTTTGGGCAAAAAAACAAGCGTAACGCGCTTTTGTTAATGGAAATATTTACTGCGCTCTCGCGAGCGCGACAGGCAATAACACAATTCTAAAAAAAGATTGTGGAGACTCTATAAAAAAATAGTGAATTATGCTATTATAAATGCATGAACCAAGTCGAGCAACAAAAAGCGGCAAAAGAATTTTCAGCGTTTTGGAAAGATAAGGGCGACGAAAAGCAAGAGTCCCAAAGGTTTTGGATAGGCCTTTTGGGAGACGTTTTCGGCGTTACAAGCCCGGCAAAATACATTGAATTTGAAAAACGCGTTCAGCTGACGCATACAAGCTACATAGACGCTTACATTGCTGACACAAAAGTTTTGATTGAGCAAAAGGGAATAAAAATCGATTTGCATAAAGCTTACGAGCAGAGCGATGGAACGGTTTTGACGCCATTTGAGCAAGCCAAAAGATACGCCGACGAATTGCCGAACTCGATTCGGCCAAAATGGATTGTAGTTTGCAACTTTGCCGAATTTTTAGTTTACGATTTGGAAAATCCCCAAAGCCAGCCGGAGCAAATTTTCTTAAAGGATTTGCCAAAAGAATTTTACCGCTTGCAGTTCCTTGTTGACCAAAAGAACGAGAACATTCGCCGCGAGGAAGAAATTTCCTTAAAGGCTGGCGAACTTGTGGGGAAACTCTACGACGCTCTTGTCAAAGAATACATTCCTCCGGCTGGAACGGATTCCTTATCCACAATGCAGTTAAGGTCTTTGAACATTCTTTGCGTTCGCATTGTGTTCTGTCTTTACGCCGAGGACGCAGGGCTTTTTGAAACAAAGACCGCTTTTGAGGATTACATAAAGTCTTTCGCGCTTGAAAATCTTCGCGCTGGAATAATCTCTTTGTTCAAAGCCTTGGACACTCAGTTAAAAGACCGTGACAAATATGACTTAAAGCTAAAGCCTTTTCCGTATGTGAACGGAGGCCTTTTCCGCGACGAGCAAATTGAAATTCCAAATTTCACACAAGACATTGTTGACGTGATTGTGAATTATTGCGCGCCGTTTAATTGGAGCGACATAAGCCCTACGATTTTTGGAGCGGTTTTTGAAGGCACTTTGAACCCTGAAACGCGACGTAAGGGCGGAATGCATTACACTTCCATACAGAACATTCACAAAGTGATTGATCCGCTTTTTATGGATGATTTGAACGTCGAGTTTGATGAAATCTGTTCGATAAAATCCGCGAAACAAAAGGCGGAAAAACTTTTGGCTTTTCAAGGAAAATTGGGCGGATTGAAATTTCTTGACCCGGCTTGCGGAAGCGGAAATTTTTTGACGGAAACTTATCTTTGCTTGCGTCGCTTGGAAAACAAGGCTATTTCGATTTTTAACAAGGGCGACAAGGCCTTTGGCTTTGACGAATTCATAAAAGTTAGCATAAACCAATTTTATGGAATAGAAATCAACGACTTTGCGGTGACTGTCGCCAAAACCGCGCTTTGGATTGCGGAAAGCCAGATGGTTGCGGAAACAGAAGCGATACTTAGCCAAAATATTGATTTTTTGCCACTTACCAATCACGCGAATATTGTGGAAGGAAACGCGCTTCGCATGGATTGGACAACTCTTTCGGAAACTGCCGAAACAGGCTTTTTGTTTGCGGAAAAGCTCAACGTGTATAAAATCGACAAGAATTCGGGCGATATTCCAGTGCATGACAGCGCTTTGCAAAACGACACGTCGCTTTACGGCAGAAAGTTCAAAGAATTGAATGTAATAACAAAAGAGGTTGAGGAAAAAGAACTGCCTGAGGCAAAGAAAGAAAAGATTGTCTACGATTACATAATCGGAAATCCTCCGTTCAGCGGAGCCAGAATCATGCGAAAAGAGAGCGAGCAGAAAAAAGATATCGCCGATACTTTTTCTGGCATAAAAAACGCAGGCAATCTTGACTATGTTTGCTGTTGGTATAAGAAGGCGGCGGAATGCATGAAGGGCAAGAAAACAAGAACTGCTCTTGTGTCCACAAATTCGATTTGCCAAGGAGAGCATGTTTCGATTCTTTGGAAGTTGATTTTCCAGATGGGAATGGAAATTGATTTTGCATATCGAACATTCAAATGGTATTCCGAAAGTTCGGATATGGCGCATGTTCATTGCGTCATAATCGCATTTTCAGACAAAAATTCCGAACGAAAGCAGAAATTCATATTTACTGAAAGCGGCGAGAGGCAGGTTGTGAAGAACATCAACGGTTATCTGCTTGATTTGCCGAATGTTTGCATTGAAAGCAGGCAAAGTCCAATATGCGGCGTTCCGGAAATTGGAATTGGCAACAAGCCTATTGACGGCGGCTTCTATTTGTTTGGCGAAGCGGAAATGCGCGCGTTCATAAAAAAGGAGCCGAAAGCGGGACAATATTTCCATGAATGGATGGGGAGCGATGAATTCATTAACGGAACCAAGCGCTGGTGCTTGTGGCTTGGCAACGTTCCGCCTGCGGAATTGCTTAAAATGCCTGAATGCATGAAGCGAGTCAAGGCTGTCCGTGAGTACAGATTGAAGAGTTCCAGCGCGCCCACAATAAAACTTGCTGAAAAGCCGACAAGATTTCATGTGGAGAATTTTCCAAAAGGAACATATATTATAGTGCCAGAAGTGTCATCTGGAAAACGAGAATATGTTCCAATGGGATTTTTAACGCCAGATGTTTTTTGCAGCAACCTTGTAAAAATTATTCCAGACGCGACGCTTTATCATTTTGGTATTCTAAACTCAAACATTCATAACATATGGATGAGGACTGTTGGCGGGCGGCTAAAAAGCGATTATCGTTATAGCAAAGACATTGTTTACAACAACTTCCCGTGGCCCAATCCTTCAAGCGAACAAAAGTCGGAAATCGAACGGGCGGCGCAAGAAATTCTTGACGCACGTAAAAAATACGCCGACTGCACGCTTGCCCAACTTTACGGTGAAAACGCATACTTGTTTCCTGAATTGGAAAAAGCCCACGAAACTAACGACAAGGCTGTTATGGCCGCCTACGGATTCAAGTCAACTATGTCAGAATCTGAAATCGTGGCGGAATTGTTCAAGTTGTATGAAAGCTTGGTGAAATGAATAGTAGAAGAAAATATGTTGCAAAAGAAAACGATTTGTCCTGAATGTTATAGCGAGTATCCAAGAATTACGCCTTTTTTTGCGTCAGAGAACTGTTTGAAAAATCACAAGCAATATAAATGTCGAACTTGCGGTCGTTTGGTGTGCATTGATAAAAATACCGAGATTTCTTATTTCTCAAAATTTAATTTTAAGGAGGCCGCTCGGTATTTGCTCCGTGGCGGCGAGGCTTTTTTTAAAGAAGAATGCGCTGTATTTGAGAAGCGAGGCAACAACAGTTATTTCCAGATTCTTCCAGTTTATGGCAATCTTTCAAGCAAGAAGCCTGCTTGTTTTCTTCCAACAACATACAGACAGGCAGTGAAAAAGCAGACGGGACTTCTTTCTGAGGAAGAAGTGAAAAAATATATTCTTGAACAAAACGAAGAAAGAAGAGTTTGCGATTATTCTCAATTCCTTGAAGAAAATCTGAACGAACAAAATTTGGAATTTAAATTCACCCAATATGACATAGGAATAATTAAATGCTCCCTAAAAACAAAGTATGAAAGCTTTTGTCTGTATTTTTATGATGACGAAAATTCAGAAGTGGAAACATCAGATTTTGTTATGCTTGCAAAATGGTTTTATAAAATCTCGTCAGAAAAAGCAGACCCGTCGGATATATTTAAATTGTTTCCAATTGATGGAGATGCGAGATGCATTAAAGCGGAGAATGGTTTTTTACGTGTATATGAGTTTTGCAGTCCCAGTGATGAAAATCTACGGCTCTCATGTTTTTGCTCGTATAAGGTCATTTTTGATAATTATAAGTCAGCTTTAAAATCATTTTTGAAAAACGGTTATAACAGTAAAATGTGGGAAAGACTCTCTTTTAATCCAGACGACGACGCTTATTACGATGGGTTTGAGGGCGCGCCGCTTGAAAAAATTTATGAATGCATTGAAAAAATAGAATAAGTTTATAATTGATAATCAATACTGTCCGTTTCTAACAAAATCATCCTTCAAAAAACTCGTAAATCCGGTCCACGTAGTCGGGGGCTTCGTCGTAGACCGCGTGGCCGTAGTTTTTGTACACGCAGGAACGGGCGGAAGTTCCGGCAAGACGCGCGATTTGTGGAGCGGCGTCCGCGCCGAAGATTTTGTCAAGGCCTGCGCCTACGGCAAGAATAGGGCATTTTATTTTTGGAAGAATGTCGGACGCGTCAAAGCCTAAAAGGGCGCGCGCAAAAGTGGCGAAGCGCTTTAGGTCTGCGCTTGTCGCTCCGGCCAGGGAAGCCATAATCGCGTCTTTGTAGCGCTCGTAAAAGCTGGGGGTGTAGACCGCTTGGGCAAAGGCTTGGTTAAGCTCTGAAAGCTTTTCTTCTTCCGCCAAGCGCGCCCAGCCTTCTATGATCGCGGCGGCGGTGTCCGTCATTTTTGCGCATGTCGAGCCCAAAAAAAGCTTTGCGGCCAAGTCGGGGCGGCTTTTAGCGAGCGCCTGGGCCGCTATTCCTCCAGCGGAAATTCCCACGACGCAAGCGCCTTTAACGCCTAGCGAGTCCAAGGCTTCGGCCGCCGCTTGCGCCAAAAAATTCGCGTCGCAACTTTGTGGCGGCTCCAGCGGCCGGTCCAACAAATAAATTTTATACCCGTCCAAAAATTTTTGGTAGCGCTCGGCCACTGCGCGCGCAAAGGGCATCAGGCTTTTTATGGAAAGCCCCGGCAAAATTATAAGCGGCTTTGCGCCGCGCCCAAAAACGGCGCATTCGCATTGCGCGGATTTTGTTTGTACTGTCGTGGCTCTAACTTCCATTTTATTAAATGATATAGAAAAAAAGAAAAAGATTCTAGGTCTTTCCGCGTGAGGGATTGTAGCGCCGGAGTGCCGAACGCAGTGAGGCATGAGCCGCGGCTAGTCGGCGAAGCGCGAAAAGCCCGGCCCGCCGCAAGGCGGGACACGCCCAAAAAATTCTTCAAAATTCCCCTTGCCGAATCGCTTTTTTTTTATTAAATTTAAAGGTGTAAAAAGAAAATCTTCCAACAAAATTTCTACGGAAATTTCGTATAGGAATTTATAGGAGTAAAGTAATGGCAAAACAGTTGTTGTTTAACGAAGACGCGCGCAGAAAGTTGCTTTCGGGCGCTGAGCAAATCGCAAAAGCGGTGAAAGTTACGCTTGGACCTTGCGGCCGCATGGTAATGCTTGACAAAAAATACGGCTCGCCCACAATCACAAAGGACGGCGTCAGCGTCGCAAAAGAAGTGGAGCTTAAGGACCCCTACGAAAACATGGGCGCCCAGTTCGTTCGCGAAGTCGCTTCAAAGACAAACGACGACGCCGGTGACGGAACGACGACCGCCACGGTTTTGGCCTACGCCTTGGTTCGCGAAGGGCTCAAGTCGGTTGCCGCCGGAATGACTCCGATCGCCGTAAAGCGCGGAATGGACAAGGCCGTCGCCACGACAATCGCCGAAATCAAAAAGAATTCTAAGCCGGTAAAGGGCGCTGACGACATCACCCACATCGCCACAATTTCCGCCAACAACGACGAGGAAATCGGAAAGATGCTCGCCGACGCGATTGAGAAGGTTGGAAAGGACGGAGTCATCACAGTCGAAGAGTCAAAGAACATGGAAACGACTGTTGACACTGTTGAAGGAATGCAGTTCGACCGCGGATACATTTCGTCTTACTTCATCAACGACCGCGACAGAATGGAAGCCGATTTTGAAGACCCCTACATTTTGATTCACGACAAAAAGATTAGCACAATGAAGGACTTGCTCCCGATTTTGGAGAAGGTTGCCAACGAAGGCCGCTCGCTTGTCATCATCGCCGAAGACGTTGACGGAGAGGCTTTGACTACTTTGGTCTTGAACACGATTCGCGGAACAATCAAGGTTTGCGCCGTAAAGGCCCCTGGCTTTGGCGACCGCCGCAAGGACATGCTTCAGGACATCGCCATTTTGACCGGCGGCCAGGTTGTTTCTGAGGAAGTCGGAATCAAGCTTGAGAACGCCGACATTTCCATGCTCGGAAAGGCTAAGTCTGTCAAGATCGACAAGGACAACACTACAATCGTTGGAGGCGCGGGCGCAAAGAAAGCCATAGCTGAGCGCGTCGCCGAGATTAAGAACCAGATTGAAAAGTCTACTTCTACATACGACAAAGAGCAGCTCCAAAAGCGCTTGGCCAAGCTTGCCGGCGGAGTCGCCGTCATCAACGTTGGCGCCACAACCGAAACTGAGATGAAGGAAAAGAAGTTCCGCGTTGAGGACACAATCGCCGCCACTCGCGCCGCTTTGGAAGAAGGCGTCGTGGCCGGAGGCGGACTCGCTCTTATCGAAGCCTCAAAGGCCTTGGAGTCTATTCCCGCCGATTTGTCAGAAGACGAAAAGGTTGGATACAGAATCGTCCGCCGAGCGCTTGAAGAGCCGATTCGCCAGATTGCCGACAACGCCGGAGTTGACGGAGCGGTCATCGCCGCCCGCGCCAAGAGCGAAAAGAAGGGCGTAGGCTACAACGCTTACACCGGCGAATGGGTCAACATGATTGAAGCCGGAATCATCGACCCGGCCAAGGTTACTTGCAGCGCCCTTAAGAACGCCGCCAGCATCGCGGGCACTATGCTCACAACGGAATGCGCGATTACCGACATTCCCGAGCCCAAGCCCGCCATGCCCGCTCCCAACCCGGAGATGGGGTATTAAGCAATAAAAAAAAGCCGCCGAAAGGCGGCTTTTTTTTTGTCTATCTAAAATCACTGAGCTCGTATTGATGTATTCCTTACAACGACGTCGTGGGCGCCGCCTTCGCGGAGGCTTGCGGGGCTTACCAAAGTGAGCTTGGCTTTTTCCTGCAATTCAGGGATTGAAACCGCTCCGCAGTTGCACATTGTGTGGATGATTTTGCTTGTGGTAATCTGAACGTTGTCGTGCAGGCTTCCGGCGTAGGGAACGTATGAGTCGACGCCTTCCTCAAAGGCCATCTTTTTGGCGCCGCCCAAATCGTAGCGCTGCCAGTTGCGGGCGCGGTTTGAGCCTTCGCCCCAGTATTCCTTTACGTAGTTTCCGTTTACGATAAGCTTGTTGGTCGGAGATTCGTCAAAGCGGGCAAAGTAGCGGCCAAGCATTACAAAGTCCGCGCCCATCGCAAGCGCCAATGTTATGTGGTTGTCGTGAACGATTCCGCCGTCCGAGCAAATCGGAACGTAGATTCCCGTTTCTTTGTAGTATTCGTCGCGGGCTTTGGCGACCTCGATGGTGGCGGTGGCTTGGCCGCGGCCGATGCCTTTTTGCTCGCGCGTGATGCAGATGGAGCCGCCGCCGATTCCGATTTTAACAAAGTCGGCGCCCGCTTCGGCCAGGAACCTAAAGCCTTCTGCGTCGACAACGTTTCCGGCTCCGACCTTTACGTCCTTGCCGAAATTTTCGTGGATGTCCTTAAGCGCGCGGCGCTGCCATTCGGTAAAGCCTTCCGAGGAGTCCAAGCACAAAACGTCGGCTCCGGCCTTTAGCAAAAGCGGAACGCGTTCCATGTAGTCGCGCGTGTTGATTCCCGCTCCGACGATGTAGCGCTTTTTGTCGTCCAAAAGCTCCAAGGGGTGCTCTTCGTGGCTTGCGTAGTCCTTGCGGAAAACCAAGTACTGCAAGTTGCCGTCTTTGTCAACGATTGGAAGCTGGTTGATTTTTCGTTCCCAGATAAGGTCGTTGGCCTCGTCAAGCGTGATGTCGCTTTGGCCGGTGACCAAGTCCTTGAGCGGAGTCATGTACTTGCTTACGGGGTCGTTGGGATTGCAGCGGCTCATTCTAAAGTCGCGCTCGGTGATGATTCCCATCAACTTGCCGTTGTGCTCGCCGTTTTCTGTTACGGCGACGGTGGAGTGCCCTGTCTGCTCAATCTTTTCGCAAAGTTCCTGCAAAGTCTGGTCGGGGCGGATGTTGGTGTCGGAAGAGACAAAGCCCGCCTTGTACATTTTTACGTGCGCGATCATCGCGGCTTGGTCGGCGATTGTCTGCGAGCCGTAGATGAAGCTGATTCCGCCTTCCTTGGCAAGCGCGATGGCCATTCTGTCGTTTGAAACTGACTGCATTACCGCGCTGACCATCGGAATGTTCATGTAGAGCGCTGATTTTTCGCCCGCCTTTTTGTTGTAGCGGACAATCGGAGTTCTAAGCGAAACGTTTGCAGGAATGCAGTCCGCCGATGTGTAGCCCGGAATCAATAGATACTCGTCGAATGTGTGGGACGGTTCCTCAAAAAAGTACGCCATAAATTTCCTCCTTATGCGTCGTTCAAATCATCTAAAAAATTGGATTATTATAATGCAATTATAACTTTTTAGCAAGACTAAAACCCAAAAAACGCTCTCGGGAGAATCGAACGGCCTTTCTCGCGGTTGCGTCTTTTAGGGCGTAACAGCAAGATTAACGCGCAAAGCGAGCGGCCGTCCGCCTTCTCCCTGCGCGTTTTTTTCTTTTCTTCTACCTAAAATTGGGGTTGCCTTCAAAGATACGAGCGCCGGCGTAACCAACATTTTTTTTGTTGCATTCAAAAACACGAGGGGCAAAATAAAAGCGGCGGCTGTAAAGGAGATAAAATCAGCCGCCGCCCTGGAGGTTTTTCATTATGTTCCGCTTGATTGCCTGTAACTGTAATATAAGCAAACGGGCGGAAAAAAAGTTACAAAAAAACGAAAAAAAAGTCTGGGCGTCGGCTTTGTCAACTGCGCTTGGGCTGTCAACCGCCGCCGGGCGTTTTTAGCCTGCCAGCCAATCACTTTACGTAGATTGTGAGCGTGTCTCTAAAAAAATCGCTTTTAGGCTGCAAGTCGATTGTCACGCTGTCGGACGTGGCCTCTCCAAGCTTAAAAAGCATGCTGCCGTAGGGGCCGATTTGGGCGGCTCCTTTGCCTCCCTTGAACTTAAGCGGGCCAAGGTAGGCTGTTGTGGGCGGATTTCCTTTCCAGTCAGCCTTTTTATACACGTTGGCGTCTGGCAGCTGGTCAAAAGAAATGCTTGTGTTTGTAATGTTGTCGCCATAATTTGACTGGTCGCACCAGCCGTAAAACTCTCTCCATAAGTCTATGGCTGTGACAGGGTAGAGGTAGGTGTGTTCCCCGCTCGCGTCGCTGTAGGCGCAAGTGTAGTTGGCGTTTTCTGGGTATGTCACGCCATCTTGGTTAAAGCCCGCGTTGTTTTGTCTTTCCATAAGGTCTGAGGCCTTTTCCTGCAAGAGCGAGGTTATTGTGTAGCCTTTTCCGCTTGCGGCCTTTACGGCGGCCAAAATGGAGTCAAAGTCGACATAGGCGTTGGTCGCGATTTCCTTTATGAACTTGGGGCCGCCGAATTTTCTGACCAGCCAGGCGCCAAGATGAAATGTCGCGGCGTATGTCGGCGACGTTTGGCCTGTAAGGCCGCATGCCCATTCGTGGTTGTAGTTTGCGGTGGAGAGGCGCGTCTTTGGCGTGTTGCCCAGCTTGTCGTTAACGTCGCTGTCGCTTATGCCAAAGTAGGCTTGCATCATGTCCTCGCACATCATGGCCAAAAGCTCTCCGTACCAATAAGTCCATTCCTTTTTGTGAATCATCGTCTTTTGGTTGAATGAGATTGTGTGCGAGAATTCGTGCTGGGCGGTGGAGTAGGCTTCCAAGGGGTCTTTTAAGGTTGTTTGGCTGTCCATGTATACAAAGCGGCCCTCGTTGCTTTCGGTTGTATTATGCCATATGTCTCCGTGGTAGACAAAGCCGTACACTTTGCCGACGGTCAGCATGTCGTAAAGCATTATGTTGATTTTTAATCCGGTTTTTGAGGCCGTGGACATGGGGCCGTACACGCTGCCGTCCGCGTTGTATATTTTGTCGGAAGGCTGGCCGTAAAGGTGGCTTACAAGGCCGTAGCCGTTTATGAAATTTGTTCCCATTGTTTGGGCGGCTGTCGTAAAGGCGGCTATGCCCTGCGTGTAGTATTGGTCATCGACGTCAACCCAAACGTTGTAGTTGGCTTCCGACACAAGCAGCTTGAAGGTTCTTTGGGTAAAATTCGACAGTGTCTCTGGATTGAGCGCCCAAAAAGTTTCCGTGTCGCCTACCGCGTAGTTTTTGACCGCGTTTTGCGCTTCAGGGTCGAGGCTCTTTGAAATCAGCCTTTGAGCCTTCGCTTTTTTTATGTTGTCCATCGAAAGCTTCCAAATCTTTGCGTGGGGGTCGTTCTCCAGGTCGGTCTCAAAGCCCGAGATGATGGCGGTTTCGATTTCATTTTCTTCCGCTTGGAGGAAGAGCGCGCTTTTTTCCTCGCTTGCGGAAACGCCTGTGGTTATTTTAGCCAAGCGCGAGTATATGGAATCCATGGCCGTGTTTGAAATGTTCGAGCGGGCCATGTAAATTGTCTTTCCAGCCGCGCCTTTTAAAAGCAGCTTTTTTGTCGTGGGCGAAACAGTTATCGCGCCGTCAGAAGCGTTCGCTATTTGCGTTTGCGTCATTTCGCTGGCGGGATATAAACTTGTTGGAATGGTTACGCCGCTTGCGCCGCTTGAGCAGGAGGCTAGGGCTAGAAGCGCGCAAAGGGGCAGGGCTAAGAATGAGCGTTTGATTTGTCCAAAAATGTCCATTCTAAAAAACTCCTCTTGCCAATCTATTTCTTTTTCCAGTTTTTCACGCGCAAAACGCTAGCGTTCGGCATTTCAAGCGGAGCGGGGTCGTCCAAAAGCGTTCCTTCGACAATCACCGCGTTTCCATGAAGCTTGCCTAATTTTTCTTGTTCGTCTTTTGTCGCGTCAAGGTAGTAGAGCGTTCCGTCCTGGGCCTTTAGTCCAAGGCGGGCGAATGGGGCGTTTCCGTAATACTCCAAAACGCCAGCCGCTTGTGTCTTTTTGTTATTTTTTGCCATTCCAAAAATGGCCGGTAAGCAGAGCGCGATGTAGGCAAAAAATAAAATTTTCGCTTTCATAGGTTCCGTCCTTTATATCATAGAATTTAACATAAAAACTCAAATTTGTCCATTGAAAAATAAAAACGTCCGCCAACTGCCGCCCGCCAAACGCAGTCCGCCAGCCGTCTGTGATTGAACAAGGGCCGCGTATTCGGTATAATAGTAGAACTATGGCAGACGTAAAAGAACAAATCCGCGCGGCGCTTTCGGCCGCATTGAACCAGTTTAAGAAAGAAAAAAATATCGACGCTCCCGACGTGGAAGCGGCCTCCTTGACTTTGGAAAATCCGCCGGACCCAAAAATGGGCGACGTGGGCGTTCCGCTCTTTGCCTTTGCAAAAACATTCCGCATGGGGCCGCCGCAGATTTCGGCCGGCGTGGCGCAAATCCTTAAAGGCGCCGACGAGATTGGCGGCGTAAAGGTGGCCGGCCTTGGCGAAATCTTGAACCTTGGCCCCTACATCAACTTTAAGCTCAACAAAGGAAACGAAACATATTCAATCCTTAAAAAAATCGCCGAGCAAAAAAGCGATTACGGCTCGCTTGGCTCCGACAATAAAAAGCCGATGGAAGGCCGGCGCGTCATGGTGGAATTTTCTTCCCCCAACACAAACAAGCCCTTGCACTTGGGCCATGTCAGGAACGACGCGCTTGGAGAGAGCGTAAGCCGCATTTTGAAGAAGGCCGGAGCCGACGTTTACAAAGTCAACATCATCAACAACCGCGGCGTCCACATTTGCAAGAGCATGCTGGCCTACCAATTGTTCCACCAAGAAAAAGGCGACACGCCTGAATCTTTGGGAATAAAGGGCGACCATTTTGTCGGAAACTGCTACGTGGAATTTGACAAGTACCTAAAGGGCGAAAAGGACAAGCCCGAGACCGCGCACCCCGAAGCCGCGCAAAAGGCGGAGGAAATGCTGGTCAAGTGGGAGGCCGGAGACAAAGACGTCCGCGCGCTTTGGCAAAAGATGAACGATTGGACGCTAAAAGGCGTTCAGGAAACATACGAAAGAACCGGAGTTTCGTTTGACAAATTGTATTTTGAAAGCGACACTTACCTTAAGGGAAAGGACGAGATTCAGCGCGGACTTGACATGGGAATATTTTTCAAGGCCGCCGACGGTTCCACCCGCGTTGACGTGACGGAAGCTGTCGGAAAGGGAAAGGACGGCGAGGACCACGAAAAGGTTTTGCTGCGTTCCGACGGAACGAGCGTCTACATCACGCAGGACATCGGAACGGCGATTAGCCGCCACAAGGACTGGCCCTTTAACCAAATGGTTTACGTCGTCGCAAGCGAGCAGAATTTTCACTTTAAGGTTTTGTTCTACATATTGAAGAAGCTTGGCTTTGACTGGGCGCAAAAGCTTTTCCACCTAAGCTACGGCCTTGTGAACCTTCCAAGCGGAAGAATGAAAAGCCGCGAGGGAACGGTTGTGGACGCGGACGATTTGTTGGACAGCCTTCACGCCGACGCGCTTAAGGAAATAAAGGAGAAGGGCCGCGACAAGGAATTGGACGACCCGGACGCTGTCGCCGAAAAAGTCGCGCTCGCCGCCGTCCACTACTACATGCTGCAAGCCACTCCGATTAAGGACATGCTCTTTAATCCCGAAGAGTCGCTTTCGTTCAACGGAAACACAGGCCCCTACTTGCAATACATGGGAGCGCGCATTTCTTCGATCTTGGCAAAGGCAAAGGAAAGCGGCGTTCTTCCCGACTCTAGCGAGGCGGCCTGCGCGCTTTTGACTAGCGGCGACGAATGGGAGCTTGTAAAGCAATTGGGCTCATTCCCTGACACGGTTTCAAAGGCCGCCGCCAATTTGGACCCAAGCCTTGTGGCCGCTTTCTTGTACGACACGGCGAAATTGTTCAGCAAGTTCTACCAAAATTGTTCGATCATCAACGCCGAGTCAAAAGAACTTGCGGCCGCGCGCCTCTTTTTGGCACAGTCAACGCTTGACGTAATGAAAGAGGCGATGGACTTAGTTCTAGTTCCTTTCTTGGAAAAAATGTAATGCAAAAATAGCTTTCGCTATTTTTGCATGTCGAGTTTTCGCAAGGCGAAAACTCGCGGGCTGGTTGGAAATTGATGAGCGTTTTTATTACAACAAAAATTATGTCGCTGACTAAGACTGCCGCCGCCGCCTTTTGCGGGGCCTTGGCTTGCGCCGCGCTTTTTTCCTGCCAAAAAGTGCCCGAGATGACGCTGGAACAAATCGCCGAGGCCCGCGAAAAATCCTCGCGCGAATTTTTCACCGCGACAAAGTCCAAGCCCTACAAGGGCCAAGACTTTCTTCCAGGCCAAGTCGGCGGCGTTTGGAACGACGTTTGCATGTCGGACCCCAAGACCTTTAACATTCTTGTGGCCGAGCGCGACGGCCAAAGCGCCGGCATCATGGGCCAGACGACCGACTGGCTTTTTGACTACGACTACGAAAAGCGCGAATGGATTCCCCGCTGCGCTTATTTTACGATAGAAAGCGACCGGGAGCGCGACACGCTTACGGTCCACGTGACGCTTCGCGACGGCCTTTATTGGTCCTTTGTCAATTCCGACAAAAAAATTCCTGTCACAAGCGACGACATTGTTTGGTGGTACGACGAGGTTTCGGGCGACGAGCGCTTCCAAAGCTCGGCCTATTCGGGCCAGTTTGTGACGATGGCCAACGGAGAAAGCCGCCGCATCAAGGCCGTTAAAATCGATGAAAAGAATTTTGACTTTGTCTTTCCGCGAATTGTGGCCGACCCGCTTCTTGCGACAAACGATTCGTTCAAGCCTTCTTGGATTTACAAAAAGGCCAAAGAGGACGGCGGCGTTGAGGGCGTCAAAAACCTTTTTGGAATCGACTGCGACGTCCAGACGATTCCGTCTATGGGAATGTGGTTCATCGAAAGCTATTCGCCGGGCCAGCGCTTGGTCTTTGCAAGGAACGCCGATTATTGGCAAAAAGATTCCGCCGGAAAAGCGATTCCCTATCCCGAAAAAATGGTCATGCAAATCGTCGGCGACCAAAACACTTCATACCTTTTGTTCACGCAAGGAAAGCTTGAAACCTATTCCCCCACGCCCGAAAATCTTGACGACGTTATCCGCGGCCAGGAAGGCGGCTACACAGTCTTTAACTCCGACGGAAGCGTGGGAGCGCAATTGTGGTCCTTTAACCAAAATCCCAAGAACCGCGCCGAGCCCTTTTACGACTGGTTTTGCAAAAAGGAATTCCGCCAAGCGATGAGCCGCCTCTTGAACCGCGACCGAATCATCGCGCAAACCTACCGCGGCTTGGCTTATCCCAAGTACGATTTTTTTCCCGACGGAAACCCCTTTTACAATCCCGACATCGAGCTTGAATACAAGTTTGACTTAAAGAAGGCCGAAGCGCTTTTAAACAAAATCGGCTTTGAGCGCGGCGCGGACGGAAGGATGCTGGACCACAAAAGGCGGCCGGTGGAATTTGACCTTGCGATCGCAAGCTCGGCCAACACTTCAAACGACATCGCGCAAATCATAAGCGACGAGGCGAAAAAGATTGGAATCAAGGTGAACGTTAGGCAAACCGATTTCCAAAAAATGGTGGAATCCTTGACGGCCACTTTTGACTGGCAGTCAATAATCATTGGCCTTGGCGCGAATCTTTTTCCTTCGCAGGGAAGCAACGTGTGGCCGTCAAGCGGAAACCTGCACTTGTGGCACCCCTACCAGCAAAAGCCCGCCACCGCTTGGGAAGCGCGCTGCGACTTTTTGTACAACGAAGGAAGCTACACCGCCGACAAGCTTGCCGCCCAAAAAATCTGGGACGAATACCAGCGCCTGATTTTGGAAGAGTGCCCGATAATCTACCTTGTGCGCCCGGCCAGCTTTTTCGCCATCCAGGGCCGCTGGAACCTTTCAAACTTTTACTACGACAATCTGAACGGAGCCAAGACAGACTGGCTGTGGCTTGCGGTTGATTGACACAAGGCCGCCCGCGCTGATATAATAAATGACATATTTTTTGAGCGCCCGCCTGCCCTGCAGCATTGCAACCCGACAGACCTCCGCCCGCATTCATCTTTTCAATTTTTATGAGGAAAACTTATGGTAATTCTTACATTGAATTGCGGATCCTCTTCCGCAAAGTATCAGGTTTACGATTGGGACAACAAAGAAGTTATGGCCAACGGCGTGGTTGAGCGCATCGGAATCGACGGAAGCTGCATCACGCACAAGGCCAAGGGAAAAAAGACAGAAATCACAAGCCCTTGCCCTACGCACAAAGAGGCGATTGAGCTTATCATAAAAGAAATCACCGACCCCGAAGTCGGCGTCATTAAATCGATGGACGAAATCAGCGCCGTGGGCCACCGCGTTTTGCACGGCGGCGAAAAGTTCACAAAGAGCGTTTTGATTACGCCCGAAGTTTTGGACGGCTTCCGCGAGGTCGTTGACCTTGGCCCCTTGCACATGCCCGCCAACATCATGGGAATCGAGGCCGCGCAAAAGGTTATGCCCAACGTTCCGCACTCGGCGATCATGGACACAGCCTGGCACCAGACGATGCCCGAAGAAACTTTCCAATACGCGATTCCCCGCGAATGGTATGAAAAATACGCCGCCCGCCGCTACGGCTTTCACGGAACAAGCTTTTTGTACACGGCCAAGCGCGCCGCCGTTCTTTTGGGAAAAGACCCCAAGGACACAAACCTCATCATTTGCCACATCGGAAACGGATCTTCCATGTGCGCCGTAAAGAACGGCGTTTGCTACGACACGACGATGGGAATCACTCCGCTTGAGGGCCTTGTGATGGGAACTCGTTCGGGCGACCTTGACCCCGCGCTTCCTTTTTACATCATGCGAAAGACAGGTATGAGCGCCGACGAGATGGACAAGGCCTTGAACAAAAAATGCGGCTGCCTTGGAATCACCGGAAAGTATTCCGACCGCCGCGACATCGAAATCGACGCGGCCAAGGGCGACAAGCTTTGCCAGCTTAGCATTGAGATGGAAGCCTTGCGCATCAAAAAATACATCGGCGCCTTTATGGCCGAGCTTGGCCACGTTGACGCGATTGTTTGGACAGCCGGCGTAGGCGAGCGCGGACCGATCACCCGCATGAAGGCTTGCTCTGGCCTTGAAAACTACGGAATCAAAATCGACGCCCAGCGAAACGAATGGTCCTTTACAGGCAACGCCGAGACTTACATTCACGCCGACGATTCAAAGACAAAGATTTTTGTAATCCCCACTGACGAAGAGCTTGTAATGACTGAGGACGCCTACGCTCTTATGAAGGGAACTTACGACGTTCACACAAACTTTAAGTACAGCTTCCAGGATCCTTCATACGTCAACAAGGCCCGCGAAGAAGGCCTCAAGGGCGACTTGGTAAAGAGGCCCAACATCGCGAAGATTTTGGCGCGGGATATTATAGGGAAGTAAACAAAAATGCCGGGCGACCGGCATTTAGCGTAAAAAAGCCGCCCGATTTGGCGGCTTTTTTGTTTGTGTTTATTAGTTTTATACGAACGAAATCTTTCAATTTCAGAAAAAACGTTGCTTTTTTGAAAAAAAAGGCGTTGATTAGTGATGTGGCAATTATTGAATAAAGAAAGAATCTACAATTTATAAAAATCTGGACAACCACAATCCCATATCATTTTGTATTGTTCTGTCCATGCGGGTAATGGAAAATCCTTGATGGAATTAAAATTTACTCCTAGAATTACCGCTTTTAAACTTTTGCCAAAATTTATATAAACTTCTTCTTCTGGAGATTTTAGTTTGGAGTTTAGAAATACAAAACGGTATTCATGCTCTCCACAAAAATCTGTGCATTTTTGAAATAAATAATTTAATCGTTCTTTTTCTAGATAAAAATGAGAAAAATTGACACCTTGAGAGAATGTCTTCATTATATTAGTCATCTCATCCTCAAGAGTATGGAAGTCGTTCGTATAATGAATAGGTTTGTCAGATAGAAGTTTTGTTTTGCTCTTATGTGTTAAGATGTAATTTTTTAGTTCTTCTTTGTCAAAAACAAGACACACTCCTGTATGCTTTATTGCATATTGGGCCCACATCCTGTTTCTTGCCCACCCTTTATATAAATAATTATTTGCATAATCTGGGGAGTGTTCATCGTTCCAATCTTCTGGAGAAATGAAATAATCTCTGCAAAAACTTAATAACCGAACAGAATTTTTGCGTTCTGTTAATGAAATCTGTAATTCATGCATAATTTTATTTTCATTGTAGTCTTGCCCCGTAAAAGTAAAATGCAATGGATCACAAAATTCAAGCGGATCATTAACTGTGAGTAGGTTGCTAAGTTTTAACGTGTTTGAGTCAATTATTTTATATGCCGCTTCCGCATTCGTATAATGAAACAGCAATGAATTGTTTCCTTTATGTTCTTGTTTTAGCTTTCTTTCTAGTTTAGATGTCATTATTTTAACTTATAATTTGCAGATAAAATATCAATGTCTGAATTTGAAAAGTCAGCGTCATGTGTCAATAAGACCATATCTTGCGTTCTGCAAATGTCTTCAATTATTTTATCATTAAAATCCAAATCGTCTATCACCAGCATTTTCTTTATGTCTGTGTTTGTAATTTGTTTGTTAATTAATTCAAACAAAGGCAATATTTTGTTTATAATTATTTCAAAAATATCTTTTTGTACTTGATGACCGATGCCTGAATTTCGAAAGGATTTAAAGTTTATTGATGCATTAGGCGTATTGTCTTGGTGTTGATACTCTAGGCGTAAGATGCGATTTATGACTTCTGACAAAATATGAGTGTCTATTGCTAGAGAGTTCTTGTTTTTAATCAATTGTCCAAAAATTGATGCATATAGTTGAGGCGTTCTGCCTTTTGAATATATGGGCCAAAAAAGGTAAATGATAATATTTGCATCAAAGAATACTGTTCGATTAGAAATGTTTGCTATAGTGGCTAGGGTAAATCTGTTTGACATTTTACTCTTCCTCTAGTATTTCTTTTACGGATTGCTCCATTTTTTCCGGATTCTTATAATACTCCTTTGCTGTGTCAACTACTCGTTTTAATAGAATTATATCGGTTGGAGATAAGTCTTCAACTGTTAAAGTATTTTTCACTTCTTGCTCAGAAAAATCTTTATATAAAAGTCCTATGGCAGTATTAAGAAATGCAGATGTTAACATGTTTACATTCATAAATGATAAAATAAGTGGTTGCTTTTGTTTTATGAATTCGCATATAACATCATAAACCTTTCTTCCGTCGTCTGCCTCAACACAAATATCTGTGCCAACTATTTGATACACACTTTTTCTCATCACGTCTGTCATGTTTTGCCTCTCAAAATATATCTTGTACGTCATAGGTTTCTGTTGAAAGCCTATATGTATTGATGTCATCGGTTCTAAATTTCATATTCACTATAGTGCCTGGAAACGGAGCATCTAAGAATCCAGATTTTTCTTCTGCTCCAAGTTCATAAAATCCGTTGTCGCTTATTATTTGAAATTTCCCTTTGTTTAATTTAATGAATTCTGTTAATAATGACAAGCCAAGTCCGCCGGAGACGTCTGTTTTTGTGGTATGGCCGTTTATTAGGGCCCATTTAATAGCCTGTACAGATGTTAAGGATGTGTTATTTGCGGAGAAACGCTTATTTATTATTTTCTTAAATCCGCTTCCAACATCGACTATCGTAAACTCAATCATATGTTTTTGGGGAAAAAATTGACCGCAAGTGTATATATAATCCGTTCCGCTATGAATTTGCGCATTTACGAATATTTCATAAATTGATTCCGCTATTTTTTTTCTAAGTCCCTCAGTCATTGTTGGTAAGGCCGTCTTTGATAGTAATTCTGTCAAAACATATAAATTGAAATATCGGCTTTCTGCCGGTTTAAGTTTTAAATACTTTATTGCGGTGTTATTTACATCAGATACTATTTCATAGCCATAATTTGCAAGAAAAGTATTTTTTTTTAGTATATCAATGGTGGCTGGGTTATTTGAAGTTACTGATATTGTATTTGTAAATGATACTTTGTCTAAAAGACCGCCTAGAACAGCACTCATATTAGCTCCAAACCATGTTTGAAGCTCTATATTTATGTTGTCAAAATAAATATCGCCTAATTTTTTATAGAGTTTGGTAAACTGATTATAACAAGAAAAACTTGTGTCTATGTTTTTCAAAGTAAATGTTTCCACATTTTACTTATCGGCATGATTTTTATTTTTTTTTACTGTTGATAATTTATGGATAATCTTTAATAAATGAGTACTTTTTTATTGTAATGGCTGAATATCTTATGAAAATTAACAACATTCAGGATTTCTTAAATCTTTCTCCAACTTCAAAAATTTTTTTAGTGACTTCGTCTGAAATTGTTTTTACAAAAAAATCGGTATCGAGATTGTTATCATGGGAAGATTCTTGGTCCAAAATGAAAAAACTGGAAATCGGAACTTCAAAAAAAGTAGCAAATTTTGCAATGGTTTCAGGGGAAATCCATTTTTTGCAATTTTCTATATCATTTATAAATGTAAAGGCCATGTGTATTTCATTTGCAAGTCTTAATTGCGATAAGCCTTTTTGCTTGCGTAGATTTCTCAAGTTTTCTGCGAATATTTTTCTTACATCTATTCCTTTCATAAGTACCTTTGCCTATTAGGGATTGTATAATTACACCAATGGCTTGACTTTTTTGCAAAGATTCAATAGAGTGGTGTTATATATCGCTAATGGCTATATGAAAATAACTTGAAATTAGTTTCAGGGGGCTTTTTATGAAGCATTATAAGAAAGAATTTTTTTTAGGAATATTAATTTTTACATTTTATGCTGTTCTTTTTTTTGCTTGTGCTAGCAGTGGATCTTTGTCTAGTTCGTCAGCTAGTACATCAAATTATAAACCAAGTAGACCAGTGTCTGATATAACTTATAATTATGAATCAAAAAATCCTTCTGTATCCCTTGTTGTAAATCCTACATGGTCTTCAACATCATATTCCAGAGGATTGTATAGCTTTAGGTGTGGTTTTACAAACAACAGTGATAAGATTATAAAGATTGTATGGGCTGGTTCTACAATATATTACGGTGGTAGTTCGTATTTGCCATTTATTGAAGGCCAGAAGTATATTGATGCAACGAGTAATCCTATGCCAGCAACAGTTCTGCCAAAGGGTGGGTATCTTGTAAAAGAAGTGTATTCATCGGAACAGCCGTATTATAATAACGGTTGGGATATGTTTTTTATTCAAGAAAGAAATATTCAATTAATATTTCAGATAGACTCCGAAAATGGAACGGAATACATTACTGCAAATGTAAGTTGGCATTACGAAGATTAGTATAAGGACTATTAAAATAGTCAGTTCTTTTGTATTGATAGTTCTCGCCGCTATTATTTATGTAATAATTCATGGTACTGATAACTTAAAAATAGTAAATAAAATAAATTCTTTTTGTAATGTCATTCCTATTTTTTCCGGAGTGGAGTCAAAAACCCGTTTTTTGAAGAACTATATTGTAGATGCAATGTGGTTTGTTTCATTATTGTTGATAGCCTCTGTTTTTAGACTAGATAAGAGAATTGCTTCAGTTATGGCGTGCGTTTTTGCTTCCTTTCTAGAATTTACGCAGTTTATATTTCCTGAACTTGGTACATTTGACATTTTTGATGTTCTGCTTTATATCTTTATTACTTTCTTCCATATTATTCTTACAATTGTAATTGAAAGATTGAAAAGGAGAGCGTGGGATAGAATGAAAGAAAAAATGCTCTAGAAAGTTTTAGCAGTGCTGTTGGAATTAACATTTCTTATTAATTCAAGGAGCGTGAGGAGTTCAGCGTTTTTAATTCACCAGCTTGCAAATGCTTTTTTTGTTTCCGGTTGCAAGTTGCTAATCTTGTTCCAAAGTTTTATGAAATCTACATTGCATTCATTAAGATTTGCCTGCTCATCTTGTTGTATTTTTGTAGGTGTGTTTTCAAATGGATTCAATATTGTTGTATCCGTAATAAATAATATAATAAGAATTTGCAGGAAGGGCAAATTTTTCCATTAATTTATAAAAAGTAATAATATCTAAAAAAGCAATATGAATATTTAATGCTTTTCTATTCCGATAGCAATAAACAAACGAGCCGCGGCAACACCGCGGCTCGTTTGTTTATTACCTTTTCTGTGTTTTATTTAACCACAATATTAACCAACTTGTCGGGCACGCAGATGACCTTGACTTCGCTCTTGCCCTCGATGAACTTTTTGTAGCCCTCGGTGGCGCGGGCGGCGGCAATCAATTCTTCTTGGCTTGTTCCGGGGGCGGCGTTGAACTTGTCTCGGAGCTTTCCGTTAATCATTACGACAATCGTTTTTTGGTCGTCGGCGGCCAGTCCCGCGTCAACTGTCGGCCAAGGCTCGTAGGCGACGGTCTTTGTGTGGCCAAGTTTTTCCCAAAGTTCCTCTCCCAAGTGGGGGGCGTAGCAAGAAAGCATTTTTACAAAGCCTTCCCACATTGTCTTTGGAATCTCGTTCAGCTTTGAGACCGCGTTGATGAAAATCATCATCTGGCTTATCGCCGTGTTGAAGTTGAGCGTGTCGGTGTCGTTGGTCACTTTTTCGACGGTCTTTGCGTAAAGCTTTCTAAGCTCAATCAAATTTTCGTCTTCAAGCTTTCCAAAAATGTCAAGGTCACTGTAAGGCTTTTCGGCAACGGCCCAAACTTTTTCCAAAAAGCGGTGGATGCCGACGATTCCCTGCGTGGCCCAGGGCTTTGACATCGTTAGCGGGCCCATGAACATTTCGTACATGCGCACGCTGTCGGCGCCGTAAAGCTTTATCTCTTCGTCGGGGTTCACGACGTTCTTGAGCGACTTTGACATCTTGGCGACGACTTGCGTCAATTGTTCGCCGGTGGCCTTTTCCACGTAAACGTTGTTTCCCTTGTCCTCAACTTCGTCAACCGGAACAAGCGTCTTGTCCTTTCGCTGGTAGGCGAACGAGGTGATCATTCCCTGGTTCACCAAGCGGTGGAATGGCTCTTTTGTGCTTACAACTCCGATGTCGTACAATACCTTGTGCCAAAAGCGCGCGTAAAGAAGGTGCAAGACCGCGTGCTCGGCGCCGCCGACATACAAGTCAACCGGCATCCAATACTTTTCTTTTTCGGCCGCGCAGAATTCCTTGTCGTTTTTGGGGTCCAAGTAGCGAAGGTAATACCAGCAGCTTCCCGCCCATTGGGGCATTGTGTTTGTCTCGCGCTTGGCGTCGCCTCCGCACTGGGGGCATTTGCAGTTTACCCAGTTGTCGATTCCGGCAAGCGGACTTTCTCCGGTTCCGGTGGGCTGGTAAGTCTTTACGTTTGGAAGCTCCAAGGGAAGCTGGTCTTCGGGAACCGCCACAGTTCCGCACTTGGGGCAGTGGACCAAAGGAATCGGCTCGCCCCAGTAGCGCTGGCGGCTGAAAATCCAGTCGCGCAGTTTGTAGTTTATGGCCTTCTTTCCGATTTTCTTTTCTTCAAGGAAGTCCAGCATTTTGTTAATCGCGTCCTGCTTGTTAAGGCCGTCAAGGAAGTCCGAGTTCACGTGGATTCCGTCTTCGGTCCAAGCCTGCTTTTGCACGTCGACTTCGCTCTTCAACACTTCGATTATCGGAAGGTTGAACTTTTTGGCAAAGTCCCAGTCGCGGGTGTCGTGCGCAGGAACGGCCATGATGGCTCCGGTTCCGTATGAAATCAAAACGTAGTCGGCCACCCAAATCGGGATTTGCTTTCCGTTGACGGGGTTGATGGCGTAGCTTCCGCTAAAGACGCCTGTCTTGTCCTTGGCCAAGTCGGTTCTCTCAAGGTCGGATTTTTTTGCCGCGTCCTCGATGTACTTTTCCACGGCCGCCTTTTGTTCCGCCGTCGTGAGCTCCTTTACAAGCGGATGCTCTGGCGAGACGACCATGTAGGTGGCGCCAAAAAGCGTGTCGCAGCGAGTCGTGTAAACGCGCAATTTTTTGTCGGTTGCCTTTCCGTCCTTGTCGGCCACGGCAAAGTCAACTTCGGCGCCGATGGACTTTCCGATCCAGTTTCGCTGCATGATTTTAACGCTTTCGGGCCAGTCAAGCTCGTCAAGGTCTTGCAAGAGGCGCTCGGCGTATTCGGTGATTTTTAAAACCCACTGGCGGATTGTCTTTCGCGTGACTTCGCTATGGCAGCGCTCGCAGCGGCCTTCCTTGACCTCTTCGTTGGCCAAGCCGGTCTTGCACGACGGGCACCAGTTGATGGGAGTGTTGCTTTCGTAGGCGAGGCCTTTTTTGTAAAGCTGCAAGAAAATCCATTGCGTCCACTTGTAGTAGTCCGCGTCGCAGGTTTGCACGCAGCGGTCCCAGTCGTAGCTAAAGCCGAGCGCCTTTATTTGCTTGGTGAAATGCTCGATGTTTGAGTTTGTCGTTTCGCACGGGTGCGTTCCGGTTTTTATCGCGTAGTTTTCGGCAGGGAGTCCAAAGGCGTCGTAGCCCATCGGGTGCAGGACGTTGAAGCCCTTCATTCTTAGGTAGCGGCAGTAAATGTCGGTGGCGGTGTAGCCTTCGGGGTGGCCTACGTGCAAGCCCGCCGCGCTGGGGTAGGGGAACATGTCCAAAACGTAGCGGCGCTTTTCTTTGGGAACGGAAGCGTCCTCGCCGACTTTAAAGGTTTTGTTGACTTCCCAATATTTTTGCCATTTGGGTTCAATCGATTCAAAAGGGTACTTAGACATTTTTTGCCTCTAAAAGTGTGATAATTTGAATATCAATTTTAGCGCAAATCCCGTTAAGATTCAACACTTGAAATGCCTTGAATTCCATTCTATAATATGAATATGACCATTCCAATAGTATCAATTGTAGTTTACGGAGCGTGGCTCGCGCTTTTGCTTGTCGGAAGCCGCCGCGCCAAATTGGGTTCCTTTAACCAGGACTTTATGTCGCTTGAGGCGACGAAAAATTTGCAGGGTCTTGCCGCGCTGGGCGTAATTTGCCACCACCTTTCGCAGCCGCCGCAGAACGGAGGCCCGATGGACGCTTTGGGGCAAATGCAGTTATTTAGGGAAATCGGCTTTTGGTTTGTCGCGATTTTCTTTTTTGTTTCAGGCTTCGGCCTCATAAAGAGCCTTGCCACAAAGCCGGATTACTTAAAGAAATTTTTGCGCCGCCGCGTTCTTCCGATTGTCGTCTGCTTTTACGTGATGAACCTTTTTTACATCGCCTTCCATTTGATTTTGGGAACGAATATGTCCGCCTCGGAATGGGTCTGCAAGATTTTTGGAATCGCTCTTTTAAATGACAACGCTTGGTTCGTTCCTGTAATCGTAATAATGTACGCCGCCTTCAAGCTTGCGTTTAAAAACGAAAGCTCTAAAGCCCGAGCCTTTTTGTTTGTCTTCTTGGCGATCGCGCTGCAAGTTGGCTGGTTCTTGTTCAACAAGCACTTCACTTGGTGGTGGGGCGAGCCTGGCTGGTGGAAAAAGCCCGGCGCCTTGTGGCTGGCTCCTTGGTACAAGCGGCCTGTGGCCCTTTGGTTTGAGGGCGAATGGTGGGTCAACTCTACAATCGCCTTCTTCTTTGGAATGTTGGCCGCGCAAAACGAAAAAAAACTGTTTGACTTTTTTACCCGCGCTTGGCTTGTAAAATTCATCGCCTCCGTTTTGCTCGTCGCCGCCTCCTTCGCGCTCAAAATCTATTTGTACGGCAAGAACATACACTACTGGCTGGAATTTTCGGGCGACAACTCTACGCTTCCCCGCGCCCTTATGTTAAGCGTTGACACTCTCCAAGTCTTCGCCTGGATTTTGTTCGTCTATCTTTTGCGCATGAAAATTTGGAGCAAGAACAAGGTCTTTGAATTCCTTGGAAACCATTCGTTGGAATTCTACTTGATGCAGGCTCTTTCTCTAAGGGCTTTCTCCATTCTATTTGGATGGTCGGACAAGGGCTTTAGGGCAAAGGAGGGCCTTGCGCTTTCGACTTACAAAGACCAATTGAGCGCGCTCTTGTACCTTGTCCTTGTTCTTGCGGCGACGGCGCTCTTGTCCGTTATCGTGAAATTTTTGACAAAAAAGATTTGCGCCCTTCTTCCAAACTGGAATTCTTCGCAAGGCCAAAAAGCGGCCGGCGGCCAGGACGCGCGCTAAGGCAAGACGATGACAGCCGCCCTTCCGCCCGAATACCAAAATTTTTTGGCCTCTCCAAACAACCGAGCCGACTTCATACAAAAATATTTGGAGGCGCGCGGCGTTGAGACCGCCGTAATCGGCGTGGAAGGAAAGCGCCACATTTACGTAAAGCTTCCGCGGCAAGGCTACAGCGCGGCCTTTAGGGTAAAGACAATCATCGCGCACTACGACATAGCGCCCGACACGCCGGGCGCCAACGACAACTCTTCGTCGGTTTTTTGCCTGATGGATTTTGCCGCGCGCCTGGCGAAGTTTAACGGCGTCCACAATTGCAGGATTTTCTTCACCGACGGCGAGGAGCTTGGTTCGGAAGGCGTAAAGGAACAGGGCGCGTTTTCGCTCGCCTCGACAATGCAAAAGTGCGGAATCCGTGACGAAGACATTTACGTCTTTGACTGCGTGGGCCGCGGATCTGTTCCGCTATTGGGACTTAACGTTCCTCCCGCAAAGGCTCCGGCCTCTTTTGTAAAAAAGTATAAGGCGCTGGACCAAAGCGCCAAGGCGATCCTTTCTTCGCTGGGCCTTAATTGGGTCAACCTTCCGATGCCCTACAGCGACAACGCGGGATTTTTGGCGCACGGATTTCCGGCCGTGGCCATAACGATGCTCCCGCAAAACGAGGCTTCCGCCTACATGATGGCGCTAAACTCAGACCCGGACCTTATGCGCTACGTCAAGAACCAAGACGTCCCCGAAAAAAAAATCGACGCGCTCCAGCAACTGCTTCCGCTTACCTGGCGCCTTATGCACACAGATGGCGACAACATTTCCTCGCTCACGCCGCAAAGCTTTGCGATAACCGCCCGCATTTTGGACGCGATCGCGCTTAGAAAGACGGTGTGACGGCTGGCGTCCATTCCAGAATAACGAAAATTTATCTAAAGTTTTTAAGCCTTTCTGCCGATAATGGCAATAAGGGCGGAGTCTATCCGCTCAAAAATTGTTCGGAATCGGCATGGTAAAAAGAAAGGTTAAAAAAGTTTCAAAAACCGCAAAACGAGTCGTTTGGAAGGACGTGAGCAACTTTGCGTCCGTGAACGACGAATTTGCCATGGACTCTTTGAACAATTGGACGACGACAATCGGCCTTGTAAAGTCTGTCATTTCCTTGGTGGAACGGCGGATTGAGGGCTGCGAAACCCGCGTTTTCATTCACGCGCCGGAATTCCATGAGTACCGCGAAATGGACAAGGAAGGAATCATCACGGTTTCTGACGACTCGCTTTTCGCGGGCTTTTTGGCGATGGAAAGCGGCGTCATTCCTATGGAAAGAATGTTCGCTGAGAAGAACGTGGCCGATCCGATGCTGGGCGACATGTTGAGGGAATTGTACGGCTGCCGCTACATTATGCCTGTCGTTCACGGATTTGAGATGGTCGCTTTCTTAATCTTGTGCTCAAAAGGAACTTATAAAAAATTCATTTTGAAGCGCGACGACATGCAGTTTTTGCAAAAGCTTAACAGCCGCCTTCAAATAAATTTGTACGCCGCTTCAATCGCCACCCGCGGCCAGCGAAACCTTCTTAACTTAAAGAACTACCCCTTTGCCTTGCAAAAGCACAAGATGGTCGCCGACATGAACAACTCGCTCTTTGATGACCTAAAGGAAGAGATAACTTTTACGCGCGGCGTGGCTTATCGCTACGACGAGGACCTTCAAATCCTTTATCCTTTTGCCTTTAGCAACGTTGAGCGCGACAAGGTTCCGACGATAAAAGTTGGCGAAGGAATCTCCGGCCAAGTCTTTAAGAATTGGATTCCGGTTTTTGTTCCCGACCGCTCAAGCCATCCGGCCTATTCGCTGATGAAAGAGGAGCCGTTCATCCAAGGCTCCTTTATCAGTGTTCCGATCGGAACGGAGCAAAAGCGCATTGGCGTTGTTACAATAGCGCGCTCAAAGCAAAGCAAAGAGCCGTTTAGCGTCGAGCACCAATACATGATGGAAATCGCTTCGGCCTTTTTTGCCTCGGAAGTGATAAACAGAAACCTTCGCGACAAAATTGAAGAAAGCAATTTTAGCGTCGTAAAATCCTTGTCCAACGCGCTCGAAGCCAAAGACCTTTATACGGAAGGACACTCAGACCGCGTGGCCAACTACTGCGTCGGAATGGCCAAGCGCCTCGGATACAGCAAGGAACGGATTCACATGCTGCGATACGGCGCGCTTTTGCACGACATCGGAAAAATCGGAATCACCGACGCCATCATAAACAAGCCCGCAAAGCTCACTGACGAGGAGCGCCTAATCATAAAAAAGCACGCGGAAATCGGCTACAAAATACTTTCGGCCAACCCATACTTTATCGAAATCAGAAATTTTGTGCGCTACCACCACGAACACTTGGACGGAAGCGGCTATTACGGAAAAAAAGAGGGAGAGTACCCTGAAGAGTCGCAAATCATAAGCTGCGCCGACGTCTTTGACGCGCTTACAAGCGACCGTCCATACCGCAAGGCTTTGTCGCAGGAAGAATCCCTGAAAATTTTGTCGCAGGACATCGGCCGCAAATTCAACAAGAGAATTTACGAGGCGATGGCCGCTTTCATCAAGGGCTAGGCGCTCCGCTTTTTAAAAACTTTTCGCCACTTGGAACGCGCTCTGAAGGGCCTCGAACTTTTGCTGGATTACGTAGGCGTTCTGCGACTGCAGGGCCAAGCGTTGCGCCAGCATTTTGCTCAAGAAGATGCCGTAGTGCGGATTCTTTCTGATGAGCGAAAGGAAGGCCGTCTTTGGAACCTTGATCAGCTTGCAGTTTCCGATTGCCATTACCGTCGCGGTTCTTCTGTCGTTCAGCAAAAAGGCCATCTCGCCGATGAACATGTCGCTGGGCGTGAGGACTGTGTTGAGCTTTAAGTTCACGTAAACGCCGAACTTTCCTTCCACAATAAAGAAAAGGTCGTTTGACATTTCGTCCTGGCGGCAAACGATTTGCTTGTCCTTGTATTCCAAAACGTCAAAGGGCTTCATAATGCCGGGGACGGCGTTGACCGAGTTGATTTGGTTCGCTATTTGGAAAGTGACTTGGTTTCCTTTTTCGTTGTATGCCAGCTTTTTCACAAAGGTGCGGCTCAATGAAATTCCGCGGCCGTGGGTCTCGTCTTCGGACGCGCGGCTGTCCAGCATTTTGCGCCAGTCAAAGCCGTCGCCGTTGTCGGTGATTCTAAAGGCGCTGGCCTTGTTGTGGATGGAATAGTTTATGCGGATTTTTCTTCCCTTGTACTTTGGGTCTTCGGCCCGCTGCTTAATCAAGTCCATGATGTTGTTGCCGCTCATAAGCCAGTCGGTTTTTTCTTTGTAGGAAATGTTCAAGTTTCCGTGCTCGACGGCGTTTGTCAAAAGCTCGCTCAAGGTCATCTGCAAATTGACGCGGTCTTCGGAGCTGATGCGGTTGGTGTTGTAAAGGTAGCTTACCATAAAGTTGATGTAAAAGCGGATGTCAAGCGGATCGTTTCCGCAAGTAAAGCTGCCTTCCTCGCGGCCGCCGATTATGTCCTGCATTCCGCGCGCGTACAAAAACTGCTGGTTTTGGTCGATGATGCGCAGGAGGCGGCTGAAGTTTTGGGCAAATTCTTCTATTGTCAATATTGAAAGAACATTGTCGTCCTTAAGGTCTTCCAAGCGCCTGGCTTGGTCGCGGTCCTTGCAAACGGAAATCACTCCGCCGTAGTGGAGCCAAGAGTCTTCGTGGATCGCCTCAAGAATTTTGTCGCAGCGGATGCTCGGAGAAGTGTAGTCGATTACCTTGATGTCCGGAAGTTCGTAGTTGATGAAGCTGATGATGCTGTCCGTGTCGTCGAAAATGTTGCATGAAAAGGCCGAAAAATTTTTGCAGGCGTTTGAAATCGTTTTGGTTACGATGGGATTTGTGGACGCAGTGACAATTTTTTTCATTCTAGTCTCCGTTTTGAACTATTTTAGCGCGCCTTTTTGATTTTATCAATTGATTTTTGCGGCGAATCGGTGTAAAATATTTCGTATGGATTTTTTAAAATTATCTGAAGAACGTTATTCCGTCCGCAAATTTTCCGACAAGAAGGTTGAGGACGAAAAGCTGGAAAAGATTTTGCAGGCCGGCCGCTTGGCTCCCACCGCAAAAAACTCGCAAAGCCAAAGAATCTTTGTCTTAAAAAGCCCTGAGGCCGTCGCCAAAATCAGGGCGGCCACGCAAATGGCCTTTAACGCGCCTGTTGTCCTCATGGTTTGCTACGACACTGACGAAAGCTACAAGAACGTAAGCGACACGGCCTACACATACTATCCCGGCGGCCATTACGACGGCGGCGAAGTGGACGCGTCCATCGTCACAAGCGCGATGATGTTCCAGGCCACGGAATTGGGCTTGGGCACCCTTTGGGCGCGCGGCTTTGACGCGGCCAAAATCATCGAGGCCTTTGCCTTGCCCAAAAATTTGCATTTGGTCTGCCTTTTGGACATTGGCTATCCCGCCGCCGACGCGGAGCCCAGCCCAAGGCATTCGGACAGAAAGCCGCTTTCCGAGACGGTTAAATGGATTTAAGCGCCGCCTATGCGCCGCCGCCCTTTTGGGCGCGCTTTGAATTTTTTGGAGGAAATATGAAAAGACTTATGCTTTTGGCCGCCGGCCTTTTTGCCTTGACGGCGCTTTTCTCTTGCTCAAAAAAGGTTGAGCCCAGGCAATTTTTGAACGACAAATCCACTCCGGTCGAGCGTTACGGAGCCTTGCAAGTTGTCGGAACCCATCTTTGCGACCAAAACGGAAATCCGGTCCAACTTTGCGGAATGAGCTCCCACGGCTTGCACTGGCACGGAAAGTACGCAAACAAGGACGTAATCAAGTGGCTGCGCGACGATTGGAACGCAGACCTTTGGAGGGCCGCGATGTACGCAGGCGAAAGCGGCGGCTATGTGAACAATCCGGCCATCGCCAGCAAGGTGATTGACTCAATCGAAGCGGCCATCGAGCTTGGCGTTTACGTCATCGTTGACTGGCACGTTTTGCCGGAGCGCGACCCCCTGCTGTACGTAAAGAAGGCCGAAGAATTTTTTGAACGCATCGCTTCCACCTATGGAAAATATCCCAACATCATTTACGAAATTTGCAACGAGCCAAATGGAAAGGAAGTGACTTGGAAGGACAACATCAAGCCTTACGCCGAAAGAATCATTCCTATAATCAGAAAGTATTGCGACAACATAATCGTGGTCGGCACTCCCGTTTGGTCCAGCGACTTGCTCAAAGCCGCAAAGGATCCGATTAAGGACCAAAAGAACATTATGTACACGCTTCACTTTTACGCCGGAAGCCACGGAAACTCAAGCCGCAATGTTTTGAGAAAGGCGCTCAAAAAAGGCCTTCCGGTCTTTGTCACAGAGTGGGGAACGACAAAAGCGTCCGGCGACGGCGGAGTTTTTGAAAAGGAAACCTTGGCTTGGATGAAGCTTTTGGCGCAAGAAAAAGTTTCTTGGGCCAACTGGTCGGTCAACAACAAGGGCGAAGATTCCGGCAACCTTAAGTTCAACAAAGACCGGGACGCAAAAGGCGGCTGGGCCGAAAGCGACTTGCAGCCTTCCGGCGTTTTGGTAAGAAAAATCATGCGCGGAGAAATCGAGTACAAGTAAAATGAACGTAAGCTGGTTAGACGGTTCCGCGATGTATCAAATTTTTCCTCTTGGCCTTTGCGACGCTCCGCGCGAAAATTCGTGGGACTGGTCAAACACTTGGAACGCGGCCACTCGGCCCGTTCGGCGCGTTGACAGAATATTGAATTGGATTGACCAACTAAAAAAAATCGGAATCAATTCAATCTTCTTTAATCCGGTTTTGCAAAGCGACACCCACGGCTACAACACGCGCGACTTTTACACGCTGGACAGCCGTCTTGGAAGCAACGAGGATTTTGCCGAGGTTTGCCAAACGCTCCACCAAAACGGCTTTAGGCTTGTTTTTGACGCGCTTTTCAACCATGTCGGCCGCGGCTTTTGGGCCTTTAGGGACGTGCGGAACAACATGCAAAATTCGCGCTACATAGATTGGTTCAAGGGAATCGACTTTAGGCGCAACACTCCCTGCAACGACGGCTTTTACTACAAGGCCTGGCAGGACAACTGGGACTTTCCGGAACTGAATCTGGAAAACGAAGAAGTTGTCGAGCATATTTTTGGCGCCATACGAAGGTGGGAAGACCTTTACCGCTTTGACGGCCTGCACCTTTGCTTGATTGAATTTTTGCCCAAAAAATTCATCAAGCGCTTAAGGCAATTTTGTTCCGAAATGGGAGCGGGCCTCGGCGGAAACATCGCGATAATCTCTGAGTCTTTTGACGGCATTGACTGCGCAAAATACATTTCTTCGGAAATGGGCCAATCTTCCAACAACCGCGAGCTGCGCGACGCGCTTTGCGACGGCTTTAACAAAAAGAACATTTTTGAATTGGCCTACACCTTGAACCGTCAGTTTGGCCCTGACGGAATATACTCAAAGATTCCAATGATGAATTTTTTGGACAACCACAATTATCCCCGCTTCGCTTCGGCGATGGAGCATAAAGAGCTTATTCCTTTGGGCTGGAGCCTTTTGCCGGCGCTGCCCGGATATCCTTGCGTGTACTACGGAAGCGAGTGGGGCGTTGAGGGAATTTCCGGCGACAATCATTGGGCGTTGAGACCCGCTTTTGAAAAGCCTGAGTGGAACGGGCTGACCGACTGCGTTCAAAAAGCCTTTTCGGCAAGAAAAAATTCTCCGGCCTTGCGCTACGGAAGCTACAAGCAAATATTCCAGGCAAAGGAGCAGTTGGTCTTTGAGCGCTCCTCTTGCGGCGAAACGATAATCGTTTGCCTTAACATAAGCGAATACGACTACAAGGTTCCGATAAAGCATGGCCACGGTTTTGCCGCCTTTGAAGGCTTGTACGGCGACTTTGACGAATTGCTTTCCGGAAACGAATGCCATTACGACGGAAACTTTTACCTTCCTCCGTTGAGCGTGATGTACTTAAAGCGAAAATGAATTTTGGAGAGCCAAATCGATGGACTTGATAGATTACGTTGAATGGCGCGGCGACTTGACTTTTTCAAAGAGCGCCTTTTGCGATGTGGACGCTTTGGTCTTGTGCCAGCTTTCCTACTTAAACTTTGACGGCTTGCTTTCGTCCGGCTTTTCAAACAAAATTTTCCTAAGGGATTTATGGACAATCTTTAAGGGAAGCAAAGACTTTGAGAGGCGAAGCGACTTGGGCGCCTTGATTTCAAGGCAAACGGTGCGCCTTTTGGAAGTTTGCGCGGCCTCAAAGCGTTTTGGAAAAATCTACGCTTCAGGCTACGTCAGCAAAATCGACTTGCAAAACGATGAGCAGTTTTCGGCGTTGGCTTTTTTTGAAGGCGCCTTTAACTCAAACCCCTTTGTCGCTTTTAGAGGAACGGACGACACAATCGTCGGCTGGAAGGAAGACTTTAACCTTGCGATAGAGGAAGCGGTTCCGGCGCAGAGAGACGCCTTGGCTTACCTTGAAGGCGTTGCGAAAAAAACGCGCGGAAAAATATTGGTTGGCGGACATTCCAAGGGCGGAAACCTTGCGGTCTACGCTTCCGCCTTTTGCGGGCCAAAATGCAAAAAAAGAATCGACAGGGTTTTCAACTTTGACGGCCCTGGCTTTAGAAAAGAAATAATCGAAAGCGAGGGCTTAAAGGAAATCCTTCCGCTCTTGCATTCCTACTATCCAAAGCTTTCGATTGTCGGAATGCTTTTTAGGCGCGCCGGCGAATACAGCGTTGTTGACAGCCAAGCCCAGGGCCTTATGCAGCACGAACCCTTTTCTTGGCTTTTGGGGCCCCGCTCATTTAAAACCCTCGATGACTTTGAAAACGCTTCAGACATTTTCCACAAGACTTTCAACGAGTGGCTGGAAGGCATTTCCAAAGAAAAGCGCAGCCTTGTTGTTGAAACTCTGTTCAAGGTGATTACAGCAGGCGGGGCCAAGACCAACAGCGATTTTGGAAAGGATTGGTTCAAGCAGGCGGGAGCGATTGTAAAGGCCGCGAGCGAGCTGGACAAAGACACCCGCGACGAAGTCATAAAGCTGGTCCAGCGCTTGTTCGAGCTGGCCGCCAAAAACATCGTCGAAAACAAGGGCTAGCGGGCGTCCGTTCTTTTGCCCTGTAATCTTTATAGCGACGCCTTCTCGGTCTCGGCGACGCGCGCGGCAAACTTGTTGGCTGCCATCACCGCGTCAAAAAGGCTGTCGCCGGCCTTTACGCGCGCGACGCAAACGCCAAGGTGCGCGTCTCCGCAGCCGATTGTGTTCACAACCTTTGCCGCGACTCCTGGAACTTTTTGTCCCCTTTGCTCGGCGGCCTCAAAAATGTAGGAGCCGCTTTTTCCTGTCGTCATTATCACGTCGTTTTTGGTCAGCTTAAAAAGGGCGGCCGCGGCGGAGGGAATTGTGTTTAGGCCGGTAATCGAAAAGGCCTCTTTTTGGTTTAAATGCAAAATCGGCTTTAGCCGCCAGATTTTTTTTAAAAGGGATTTTTTTATGAAGGAAATCCGGGCGCTTGGGTCAAAGAAAAAGTTCAGTGGCCGCCCTTCTTGGGCTGCGAGCGCTTTTTGTTCCAAAAGGAAATCGATTTGGGCTTCGGAAGTTTTTTCTTCCATTTCAAGTCCGCAAAAATAAACGGAGTCCACTTGCTTGAAATTTATTTTTTTGTAGAATTTTTTGTCAAAGAGGTATTCGGCCTTGTGGGCGCAAATAAAGGCGTGCTCGTTCTTTGCGTTGACCAGGCACCAACAGGCGCCGTTTTCCTGGCTTTTGATTTTGGCAAAAACAGGGATTTTGTTCCGCTTTAATTCCCGCTCGACAAATTCCGCGTAGACGCCCGTTCCGACCGGCGAGCAAAGGACAAAGGGGCTTTTGGCTTTTTGCAAGGCCTTCGCCACGTTGAAAGCCGTTCCGCCCAAAGACCATTTTGAGCCGTCCGTGTTCACGTCCTGCCCGGGCGCGGGAAATTTGGGAACGCGGATTATAACGTCAACGCATGTTGAGCCTATGACCAAAGTTTTTTTCGCCGATTTTTTTGCCGCTGTTTTCATTCCGCCATTATACAAAATAATTTGAAAAAATTCAAATTTGGGTTTATAATATTTGCATGGACGATTCAACAATTATGGAAAGCTCCCCGGTGGGCGAGCACATTCAGGCGATTTCGGATCCCAACGCGGTTTCTTACTTGATGTTCAACAAGCAAAAAATCAAGTTGGTGGCAAAAATCACTTTGGGCCGCGAAAGCGACAACAGCGTCGTCATTGAAAACAAGTTGGCCAGCCGCCACCACGCGCTGATTCAAAAAATCAAGGACGACTACTACCTTAAGGATGAAAATTCCACCAACGGAACTTTGCTGAACGGAAAGCGCATTCCGGCGGACAAGTACGTAAAGCTTAGCCGCGGCGACAAAATCACGATTGGCTCGGCCAATTTGGTTTTCGGTTAATCGTATCCGCGGCGCAGTTTCCTGTGAACCGGTCAAAAGTCCTTGACGAATTTCTTCTTCTCGCAAAGCATCAAAAGCTTCCGTCCAAAAAGAAAATTTTGGACGCGGCAAGAAGGGCTCTTTTTGTCTTGGACACGGAAGAGTCCTCTTACAGGGAGCGGATTCCAGGAACCGACGTTGCCGGCGGCCTTTTGGATTTTCGCGCTTTGGACGAAAGGGGCGGAACTAATGGCGCTTCGACCGCGCTTGCAACGATAATCGTTCCCGACATTCACGCGCGGCCAGATTTTATTTACAACATTTTAAATTGCGATTTGTCAAAAATCGCGCCTGTTTTTGCGGAACTGTCGGAAAGCCCGGCGGGCGCGAAAGGCGCGAAGGGCGCCAAAGTGATTGACGCGCTTGAAGAAAATGCAATCCGCGTCATTTGCGTCGGCGACATTCTTCACGCCGAAGGAAGGGCGCGCGAGCGTTGGGTCGCTTCCTATTGCGCCTTTGAGGACGGCGTTTATGATTCGCCTTCGATGCGCGAGGAAATGGCGGAAGGCTTGGCCGCGCTTTTGGCCGTCATGAAAGCCAAGTATTTGTGGCCCAAAAATTTCCACTGCCTAAAAGGAAACCACGAAAACATCGCCAACGAGCGCGGCGAAGGAAATTTTCCGTTTAGGAAATTCGCGAGCGAAGGACAAATGGTTTTTGAATTTATGAAGGCCGTTTACGGAAAGGAAGTTTTGGACGCGGTTTACGAATTTGAAAAAGCGCTTCCGCTTTGCGCCTGCGCCGGCAATTTTTTTGTAAGCCACGCCGAGCCGATGGATTTTTACAGCCGCGAAGATTTGGTTGCGGCCCCGCTTGACGAGAGAACTGTTTACGGCCTTACTTGGACGGCCAACGACGAGGCTCGGCTTGGCGGCGTGGATAAAATTTTAACGGCGCTTTGCAAGCCGCCTAAAGGTGTTGAGGCGCGCGCGATTGGCGGCCACCGGCCCGTTCCCGAAAATTACTTGGAGCGGCAGGGCGGCCTTTACGTTCAGATTCACAACCCAAAAAAGCAAAACATCGCGGTCGTCATGCCGGACAAGACATTCGACCCGAATGATGGTATAATGACAGTGGAGGAATAAAATGGCTGACACGCCTGACATGATTGGAAAGTACAAGATTCAAGGACAAATAGCTCAAGGCGGAATGGGCGCGATTTACAAGTCCACGCACCCCGAGCTTAAGAAGCCTGTCATAATAAAAAAGCTGATGACGCGCGGCTCCGCGATGGCCAAGGAGCGCTTTTTAAAGGAAGCCAAAATTCTTTTGGAGATGCAAAGCCCTTACATCGTCCGCTTGTTCGACTATTTTACGGAGGCGGGCGGCCGCTTTATTGTTGAAGAATTTGTTGACGGCCTTTCGCTTGACAAACTGATAAAAAAGCAAGGCTCCATTTCGCCGCAGGTTTCAATGCTCGTCATGCAAGACTCCCTTTACGGCCTTAGGTTCGCGCACAAAAAAAGCGTCGTCCACCGCGACATAAAGCCCGGAAACATTTTGCTTTCCAAGCGCGGCGAGATTAAGGTGACAGACTTTGGAATCGCGAGCGACGATTCCGACGACAGGACAACAAAGGACGGCGTTGTTTTGGGAACGCCCAGCTACATGCCGCCGGAACAGTTCAAGAACTCTAGCGGCGTTGACCAGCGCGCGGACATTTACGCGCTTGGCGTGATGCTCTACGAGATGGTAACCGGACAAAAGCCTTACACGGCGGAAACGCAGGAAGAAATGTACGAAAAGGCGCGGAAGGGCCGCTTTGTTGACCCGCGCAAGTTTGACAAAAAAATTCCGCCCGAAATTTGCAAGCTTATAAAAAAGATGATGGCGCCAAAAGCCAAGCGCCGCTTTAAGAGCGTTGAGCCAATCATTAAAATTGTAAAAAAATACCTTAAGCATTACGACGCGCACGCCATTCGCGTGGAGCTGGCCAAGATGGTCATCTCTCCGCGCCAATTAAAGGAAGGCGTTTACAAAAAAAAGCGCAACGTGTGGAAGGACTTTTTTGTGGCGCTCGTCTTGTGCGGCGCGGCGGCGGCCGGAGCCTGGTGCTTGTGGACCGAAGGCTGGGTTCACCGCACCGTTTTGCGCTCGATATACACGCCCGTCAACATGACTATAAAATTGCCGCAAACTTCCGCGCCCGCAAGCCACATAAGCGCCCGCGCGCTTTTCTTTACCAACGGAACGGAAATCAAGGAAGTGGAAGGCTCGGCGCGCGTCTTTGTAGAAGGCGCGGCCGACAAAAAAGGCTTGACTGCCGAACGGCCTGCTTCCAAATTAAAGGCCTACCACATAAAGTCTGTCTTCTTAAAGCCCGGAATGTATCGCGCCAAGGTGGCCGTAGGTTCCTACGTTTGGTGGGAAAATTTTGAAGTCACCAGGGAAGAAAAGTCGATTGACATTAACTTTTCGGCGGGCGAAAGCAGGCCGATTAAATTGCTTGTCTCCGCCCGCGACGGAAAGAACGGCATGGACCTTTCGGACCGCGCCAAATGCCAGATTTTGTACAACGGCCGCTGGGTCGCGCTGGAAGACGTTCCCCGCGAAAAATTCAATTCCGCCGCCGTGTGGAAATTCAAGGTCAGCCTTGACGGCTACGAAGACGAGATTTTCTCGCTCTTGATTGACTGGTACCAAGACACGGTCATGATTCGCGCGGAGTTGTTTTTGAAAAAGTAAAAAAAATTGCCCGGTCAAGCCGGGCAATTTTTTTTAGGCATTGGCAAGCCGCGTTTTTTTTTGCGGCGCCTCAATAAAAAAAGGCGGCTTGGTTGTCCAAGCCGCCTTTTTTTGTCATGCAACAGTTTTTAGTTTGCCAAAGCGCTGTCAAGCTGCTTTGAAATCGCTTCCTTGTCCAGATGCGTTCCGATTATGCAAAGCTTTACCATGCGGTCGCCAAGCTTTTCGTCCCAGTTCTTTTTCATCTCCGGGTCTTGGGCAAGAATCGCTTCCTGCTCGGCCTTGGGAGCGGTTGCAAGCCACTGGCCGGAAATTCCCGCGACGATTTGGCGGCCGGTTGTTTCCAAAACGTAAATCATGTCAGGCTCGTCGTCAAACCACATTATGCCCTTTGAGCGGATGATGTTCTTGGGCCAGGCGCTGGCAACCTTGTCCAGCTTTTGGCGGTCAAAGGGAATGCGGCGGTAGTAGATGAAGCTTCCGATTCCGTATTCATCGTCGTCGCTTCCTGAATCTCCTTCGTGCTTGTGCTCGTGGTGGTGATGATGCTCGTGGCCTTCGTGGTCATGGTCATGGTCATGGTCGTGATGCTCATGCTCGTCGTGGTCGTCGTCATCATCGTCGTCGTGGTGATGGTGGCCGCGAGCCTCGTCCTCGTCGTAGCCTTCTTCGTCGGCCTTGTTAAGCTCGGCAACCCAGCCCGCGCTTTCGTAAACTTTTTCAAAGTCAAACTCGTTTGTTCCCAAAATTTGCGAAAGGTCAACGGCGCACTTTGTCGTTTCGATTACCTTGGCGTTTGGCTGCAATTTTTTTACGACGGCGCGGATTTTCTTGAGTTGCTCCTCGTTGACCAAATCGACTTTGTTTATGACAAGCGTGTTGCAGAATTCGATTTGCTGGACCAAAAGGGATTCGATGTCCTCTTCTTCCATGTCTTTTTTAAGGAGAGCGTTTCCCTCGTCAAATTCGGTGGAAAGGCGCATCGCGTCAACTACGCTGACCAAGTTGTCGATGTAGCCCGAGTCGATTTGCTCGATGGCCGACGCGATTGGCATAGGCTCGCAAACGCCCGAGGCTTCGATCAAAATGTAGTCAAATTTTCCTGTCTTGATGAGGCTTTCGATTTGCTGGACAAGGTCTGTCTTTAGCGTGCAGCAAATGCAGCCGTTTGTAAGCGGAACCAAGCTTGAGCTGTCGGTGATGTTGGCCTCTTTTGAAATGAGGGAAGCGTCAACGTTGACCTCGCCGATGTCGTTTACGATTACGGCCACCTTGTAGCCTTTTTGGTTGTTTAGAATGTAGTTGAGGAGCGTTGTCTTTCCCGCTCCCAAGTAACCCGCCAAAAGCGTGATTGGTGTTTTTTTCGCCATATTAGTCTCCTATAATAGTACGGCTGTTCGCGCGAGCGCGAATGTTGCCGCTTATGCGGCTAACAAAGCCTTATGGCCTTGAATTAGTTTATCTTGCCGCTATTTTGCCGCTTCTTTTTGTATGTGAAGTTTCGCTTGGTCTGGAACGGTGTCGTAGAACCACTTGGCGTCTTCCATGCTAAGGCGCACGCAGCCGTGGCTCGCGGGCTGTCCAAGTTTCGCCGCTTCCTCTGGAATGATGTTGCCCTTCGCGTCAATCGGAACGGAATGGAAAAGATACACGCCGCCGATAAAGCCAACCCACCAGCGCGCGCCTTCGCCAAAGCGCTTGGAGAAGAACGAAGTTCCGCGCTTTTGGCCGCTTTCGTTTATGATGTAGTCGCCAAGCGGCGTGTCGTTGTCGCCGTCAATCAGGCCGGTGGAGCAAACCATTTTTTTGACCAGCTGGCCCTTTTTGTAGACATAAGTTCTTTGCTCGTCAATGCTGACGACAACGTTCCAGTCGGGGCCGTAGCCCGCCGGGCTTGCGAAAACGTCCGCCGCGAAAAGGCTTGCGGCCAAAAGCAGCGTGACAAGAGTGAATGCGAAATGTTTTTTCATACTATTAAATATATAGAAAAAAACGCGTTTCGTCAAATGAAGCAGCGTCCAGCGGACGCGGCGGCCCCGCTCGAACAAACTATTGTTGTTTCTCGTTCGACAACATGAGCGGCTTATTCCATAAAATACGTCTTCATCAAGCCCTTACCCTTAACTTCAACGTCCTCGCTTGAGCCGTAGTAGACGGCCGCCTTTGTCTGCTCGTAGGTGGCTTCCGAAACATGGATTGTCATAGGCTTTCCGGTGCTTTCCATTCGGCTGGCCACGTTCACTGTGTCTCCCCAAATGTCGTAGATGAACTTTGACTTTCCGATTACGCCGGCCACCAAGTTGCCTGTGTTGATTCCCAGGCGGATTTGAACTTGAACCGGAGACGTCGTGTTAAATTCAACGACGTCCTTAATCAAGCCCTGCGCGAATTTTACCATCTTAAGCGCTCCGCCGTTGTCGGCTTCTTCGGTAAGGCCTGTGGCGGCCATGTAGGAGTCGCCAATCGTCTTGATTTTTTCTATCCCTTCGCGCTTGGCGCGTTCGTCAAACTTTGTGATCATTGCGTTAAGCATGCCTACAACTTCGTCGGCGCTCATTCCGCCGCTCATCTTTGTAAAGCCAACGATGTCGGTGAACAAAACCGTGGCGTTGGGAAATTTTTTAGCTATCGTTCTGTCGGGGTGCTCGGTAAGCTCGGCCGCAACTTCTTTGGGAAGAATGTTCAGCAAAAGGTTTTCGGCCTTTTCGTTGGCGATTTTTAGGTCGCGGGTTCGCTCGGCGACTTCTTTTTCCAAAGTCGCTTGGTAGCGTTTCATCGCGCGCCACTTTAGCCAAATCACAAGCGCCACGATTCCAACGATGATAAGGCCTATCACGACCCAGAACCACGTCAGCTGCCAAATGTAGGGCTGCTTTACGATGATTATCGGATCGGACGGCTCGCTTTTTATTTCGTCGCCGTTCTGGCTTTGCGCGCTAAAGGCGTAAGTGCCCGGCTTTAAGTTTGTGTAGGAGGCAGTTCTTAGCGCGGACCATTCGGTAAAGTCCTGCTCAAATCCGCTCAGCTTGTAGCGAAATTTGATTTGTTCCGAAGAGATGAAGCTTAGGCCCGTGAACTTTACGCTAAAGCGCTTGGTCGAAGGCGCGAGAACGATTGTCTTTCCCGTGTAGTCAAAAGTGTTGTTGTCAATCGAATACTCTTGGACCTCGACTTTTGGCGCGTGCATGTTTTTTCCGCTTTTTACAGGATCGTAAATCGCAAAGCCGTCAATCAAGGTGAACCAAAGCCTTCCCGCGGAATCCTTCATCGAAAACGATGTCGCCGTGACGCCGCCTGTGACAAGGCCGTCGGAAGCGCTGTAGCTTGTCGTGTTAAGCCTTTCCTTTTTGCCGGCGGCGACGTTGTCCAAGTCGTCTAGGGGAACCGAAATGATTCCACGGTTTGTGGTCATCCAAACCGTTTTAGTGTAGTCGGCCAAAAGCTGGAAAACGCCGTCGGTCATAAGGCCGCTTGCGGAATTCAAGTTTTGGAAGGAGTCGTTTTCCTCGATGTATCTTGAAACGCCGGTGCCGGTTGTAATCCAAAACTCGCCGTCGCCAAGTTCGGTGAACTTGAAAATCACGTTTCCCGAAAGGCCGTTGGAGGTGTCGTAGTGGCGGACGATTTGCCTGTCTTCCAAAACGTATACGCCGCCGCCGTCCGTTCCAACCCACACGCGGCCTTTTTTGTCCTCGTAAACCGCCATGATGAATTCGTTGGAAAAGCCGTTTTCGCGCGTGATGTTGCTGACCTTTAAAGTGTCGCGGTCAACGATGCTAAGGCCTTGCGTCGTTCCTATGCAGTAGTCGCCGTTAAAAAGCTTTATGGCCGCGCGGCATTTGTAGCCTGCAAGTCCGTCCTTTTCTGTCAGGTTGAAAATCCTTCCGTCGGGCATGACTCTAAGCGCGCTAAGCTTTGAGTAGCAGGAGATCAAAAGCTCTCCGTCGCTTGTCATGCGGACTTCGCGGATTCTGTTGCCCTTGCATTTTTTTGTGATTTCGTTTTCTACAAATTTGTTGTCCTTGTAACAGTAAACGCCGTCGTCCGCTCCCAGCCAAACAACGCCGCGGCCCTTGTCTTCGCAAATCGCGTTTACGGCGATGGGCATTGAAATCGTCCGGAATTTTCCTTGGCTCATTTTTTCGATGCCGCCGCGGTTGTAGGCAAGCCAAATGTTTCCCTCGCGGTCCTGCATGATTTTGTTTATGTAATCGTCGGCGACTCCGTTGCGCTTGTCGTAGTAAGTGTACATGCCGTTGTGGATTATCGTTATTCCGCTGTCGCCGGCAAACCAGTAGTCTCCGTTGGTGTCCTGAATCGCGCTGTTGACGACCGTTCCGATCGTGTGGTCGTGGCTGATGTCAAAAAGCGTTTCTTCGGTGTCCTTGATTTTAACCGCGTAGTGGGGAGCGACGCCAAACCAAAAGGCTCCGGTCTTGTCTTGCGTCACTTCGTTTACGGCGGGATTCTTTATTTTCGTGATGCCGTCAAAGCGCTCTATTTTTTTGTCGCTGTATACAAAGAGCTCGTTGGGAACGGATGTCGAAATCCAAATCCGGCCGGCGGTGTCGCAATACAATTTTGAAACTTGAATCGTCGTTTGGCCCAGCTCGTCCAAGCCGTCGGGAATCACGATTTTTTGGTCGGGAGTCATGTAGCAAAGGCCCGAAGCCGTTCCAAGCCAAATGTTTTTTTCGTGGTCTTCGCAAACCGCGCGGATTGAGTTGTGGGGAAGGCCGTCGTCTTCCGCCGTGTACTTGACGATTTGGCCGTCGCTTTTTATGCATGAAACGCCCTCGTCGTTGTGGCCAACCCAGATGTTTCCGTTTGTGTCTTGGTAAATTGAACGGACTGCGGTAAAGTCGTATTTTTTGTCGTAGTTTCGGTTAAAGGTGACGAACTCCACGCCGTCAAAGCGGACAAGGCCGTCGTAGGTTCCTATGTAAATGTAGCCTTTCCTGTCCTGCATGATGTCGGTGATTGTCATGCCCGGAAGTCCGTCCGCTGTGGTGAAGTTCCTGCGGACAAAGTCGTTCAAAAAGGCTTGGTCAACGTTTCCATGCGCGGCAGACTGGGCGAAGGCGAGTCCAAAAATCAAGGTCAAAACAAGAGCGATAAAGGTCTTTTTCATAGCCTTTTATTATAAACCAACTTCCCATAATTATCAATTCATAATTATGAATTATGATTCCACTCTTGAATAAAATGCATAAAAAATGTAAAATTATTCAGTTTAAAAATGACGAGGAGAATGCCATGAAAAACCTTTCAGACAAAGCGCTGATTAAACAGCTGACAGTCCTTGCCCAAAAGAACGACCCAATAAATCCAAAACTTTACGAAAAATATGACGTCAAGCGAGGGCTTCGCAACGCCAACGGAACCGGCGTCCTTGTAGGCTTGACCACAATCGGCGACGTTGTCGGCTACGAGCTTGACGAAAACAAGAACAAAATCCCGATTCCAGGCCGCCTTATGTACCGCGGCTACAATGTCGCCGACTTGGTTCACGACATTGAAAAGCGCGACGAATTCGGCTACGAGCAGACGGCCTACCTTTTGCTTTTTGGAGCGCTGCCCACAAAAAAACAGCTGGCCACATTCAGCGAGTACTTGGGAAGCCGCCGCGTTCTTCCCGAAAACTTCACCGAAGACATGATTATGAAGGCGCCGTCCAACGACATTATGAACAAGATGGCCCGCGGCGTTTTGGCAAGCTATTCCTACGATCCCAATCCGGAAGACCGTTCCGTCGGAAACATAATGCGCCAGTGCATTGACTTGGTCGCGCGCTTTTCCACCTTGGCCGCCTACGCCTACCAAGCCAAGCGCCGCTTTTACGACGACAAGAGCATGTACATCCACAACCCGCTTCCAAATCTTTCGACGGCCGAAAACTTTTTGCGCTTGATCCGCGCCGACAAAAAATACACGCCGCTTGAGGCGCAGATTTTGGACTTGGCGCTAATCCTTCACGCCGAGCACGGCGGCGGAAACAACTCGTCTTTGACCGTCCACGTGGTTTCTTCGGCGGACACCGACACGTATTCCGCCATCGCCGCGGCCGTCGGCTCGCTTAAGGGAAGCCGTCACGGCGGCGCCAACATTCGCGTGATGGAAATGATGGACGACATCAAGGCCCATGTAAAGGACTGGGCGGACGACAAGGAAATCGAGGCCTACCTTAAAAAAATCGCGACCAAGCAGGCTTACGACAAGACAGGCTTGATTTATGGAATCGGCCACGCGGTCTACACATTGAACGATCCTCGCGCCGTTTTGCTGAACGAGCTTGCCGAAAAGCTGGCCCGCGAAAAGGGAATGCTAAAGGAATTCCGCCTGTATAAAAAGATAGAGAAAATCGCGCCCAAAGTTTTGTACGAGCTTCACGGCAAAAAGAAAATGCTTTGCGCCAACGTGGACTTCTTCTCGGGCTTCGTTTATTCGATGCTGGACATTCCGCGCGAGCTTTACACGCCGCTCTTCGCCATTTCGCGCATCGCCGGTTGGAGCGCGCACCGCATTGAGGAAGTCGTCGCTGGCGGCCGCATCTATCGTCCCGCTTACAAGAACGTTTGCGCCGAGCGCGCCTACATTCCTTTGGACAAAAGAAAGTGACCGAACGGCTTGAAAAAATCCTTTCGCACGCAGGTTTTGGCACGCGAAAGGACGCAAGGAAAATTCTTCACAAGGGCTTGGTCACGGTCAACGGAACTGTCGTTTACGCGGCGGACTTTAAGGTTGACATGGGAACGGACCAAGTGGCCGTTGACGGCGAGCTTCTTTCAAGCGAGCGCGACCTTTACCTTATGATGAACAAGCCCGCCGACCATGTTTGCGCCAACAAGGACGGCCTGCACGAAACGGTTTTTTCGCTTTTGGAAGATTGCTACAGGACACCGTATTTTGAAAGCCGCTTGCATTTGGTGGGCCGCCTTGACATCGACACCGAAGGCCTTTTGCTTTTCACCACCGACGGAGACCTTACGCACCGCCTTATAAGCCCAAAAACTCTTTGCCCCAAAAAATACTTTGTCCGCCTGCAAAAGGCGATTGCCGCGGACGAGCGTTCCGCCATAGAAAAAAAATTGCAGGACGGCCTTGACGTTCCCGCGGAAGACAACGAAAAGGAATTCAAGGCGCTCCCGGCGAAAATCGAATGGACCGAAAAGAACGACGAGGTTTTCCTTGTCATAAACGAAGGAAAGTACCACCAAGTAAAGCGAATGTTCGCCGCGCTTGGAAACTTTGTGACTTACTTAAAGCGAGTTCAAATTGGCGGCCTTTGCCTTGACCCGGCTTTGGCCTTGGGAGAATATAGAAAACTTACCGCGGAGGAATTGGAATTATTATGACAGACATTGAAATCGCGCAGGCGAACCAAATGGAGCCCATCGCGCAAATAGCGAAAAAAATCGGAATCGAAGAGGCCGACCTTGACCTTTACGGCTCCTACAAGGCAAAGATTGGCCTAAAAAAATTGCGCGAGCTTCAGGCAAAGGCCGCGGACAAGTCCAAGCGCGGAAAATTGATTTTGGTCACCGCGATCACTCCGACGCCCGCTGGCGAAGGAAAGTCAACCGTTTCTGTCGGCTTGGGCGACGGGCTTACAAAAATCGGAAAGAAGGCCGTAATCGCCTTGCGCGAGCCTTCTCTTGGCCCTTGCTTTGGAGTCAAGGGCGGAGCCTGCGGCGGCGGCTACGCGCAAGTCGTTCCGATGGAAGACATCAACTTGCACTTTACCGGCGACATTCACGCGATAAGCATCGCCAACAACTTGATCGCCGCCTTGATCGACAACCACATCCAGCAGGGAAACGAGCTTGGCCTTGACCCCCGTTCCATTACATGGAAGCGCTGCGTCGATCTCAACGACCGCCAGCTTAGGAACATCGTGGACGGCCTTGGAAAGCGCGTGGACGGAATGCCGCGCGAAGACCACTTTCAAATTTCTGTCGCGTCAGAAATCATGGCGATTGTCTGCCTTTCAAAAAGCATCAGCGAGTTGAAGGAACGAATCGCAAACATCACGATCGGCCAAACATTCGGAAAGCGGCCTGTAAAGTTCGGCGAGCTTAAATGCCAGGGCGCCGTGGCTTCGCTCCTTAAGGACGCGATCCGCCCCAACCTTGTTCAGACCTTGGAAAAAACTCCGGCCTTTATTCACGGCGGCCCATTCGCCAACATCGCGCACGGCTGCAACTCAGTCAACGCGACTCTTTGCGCTCTTGCCTCCGGCGATTACGTCGTGACCGAAGCGGGCTTTGCGGCCGACTTGGGCGCCGAAAAATTCATGGACATAAAGTGCCGCGCCGCCGGAATCTCTCCCGACGCGATTGTAATAGTGGCCACGGTCCGCGCGCTTAAAATGCACGGCGGCGTTGACAAAAAGGAATTAAAGGAGCCCAACGTCGAGGCGCTAAAAAAAGGCTTTGAAAACCTTAAGGTCCACTTGGAAAACCTTGCCAAGTTTGGCGTTCCTGTCGTTGTCGCGGTCAACAAATTCATCACCGACAGCGACCAAGAAATTCAGGCCTTGCAAGACTTGTGCGCGGCCAACGGTTCAAAAGCCGTTTTGTGCGAGGCTTGGGAAAAGGGCGGAGAAGGAGCGGCGGAACTTGCCAAAGCCGTTGTCGCGACGATTGACGAAGGCAAGGCCAACTTCCATCACTTGTACGAAAGCGAGTTGCCGCTTGCCGAAAAAATCAAAAAGCTTGGCCACGAGATTTACCGCGCCAAACAGGTTGACTTTGAGGGAAGCTCTTTGAAAAAACTGCAAGAGTTTGAGGCGGCGGGCTATGGGAATTTCCCGGTATGCGTCGCCAAGACGCAAAACTCAATCAGCCACGACCCCAAGATGATCGGCGCTCCCAGCGATTACGTTTTTCCGATTCGCGACGTTCAGCTTTACAGCGGCGCGGGTTTTGTCGTGGCGCTTGCCGGCGACATAATGACGATGCCGGGCCTGCCAAAAGCGCCCGCCGCCCTTAACATCGACATCGACGACGACGGAAAAATCACAGGGTTGTTCTAAAAAAAAACGGCGGCCTTTCGGCCGCCTTTTTTTGTCTTGCAAACAAGCTCGCGCGAACAGCGGTATTATATATTTGCTTTTATCGCCGCAAGCAAGTCGGCGTATTCTTCAAAGGCGGGGTATTGCGGGTAGTCCTTTTTGATTCGCTCGGTGGAGCGGAACAAAAAGCCCGCCTTGCTGGCTTGGATCATTCCAAGGTCGTTGAATGAGTCGCCCGACGCGATTGTGTCGTAGCCGATGGATTGCAAGGCCTTTACGGTCGTCAGCTTGGATTTTTCGCATCTCATTTTGTAGCCGGTGATTTTTCCGTCGGCGGCCACGACAAGCTCGTTGCAAAAAATCGTCGGCATTCCAAGCTTTTTCATTAAAGGCGCGGCGAACTGGCTGAAGGTGTCGCTTAAAATTATCGTTTGGCAAACGCTCCGCAATTCGTCCAAAAATTCCTTTGCGCCGGGCAGGGGGTCGATTGTCGCGATGACGTCTTGGATTTTCTTTAGGCCAAGGCCCTTCTTTTCCAAAATGTCAAGGCGGAATTTCATCAATTTATCGTAGTCGGGCTCGTCGCGCGTCGTGCGCTTTAGCTCAGGAATTCCCGTCGCTTCCGAAAACGCTATCCAAATCTCGGGGACCAAAACCCCTTCCAAATCAAGGCATGTAATTGTCATAATGCGAAATAATATCGTATTTTACTAGCATATTCAAGCGCGATGAAAGTATGATTTTTCATACATATTTAGTTGATGTATGATTTTTCATACAAACTTTTTGACAAATTTTGTTGAATCTGTCGAATTGTGTCTACTTTTTTATACATTTAGCTTTTTTTAAGGCGGAACGAGAGGGGGAATACGCTTCGCCTTATTTTTTTTAATAATTTAATTTCTTATAATATAATGAATTGAATAAAAACCACGCAAAAAAATCAAAAGTTGGCATGATTCTTGCTATATATTTATAAAGGTTTGTCGGCGACGCCCATCGTTGTTCTGCCGCGCGTCTTTTTTTTGGCGGCGCGCTTTTCATTCGGGCGTATGGCGCGGCAATCCTTGATTTTAGACGTTATCTTTATTTACATATACAAGCGGCATTTGAGAGAGGCTATCTTGTTTAAGGAACAGACAATCGCGTCTGTTCCTTTTTTTTTGCCCGGGCAAAGGAATTGTAAGAAATACAAAAACGCAGGCTTAAAAGGCGGGGCCCAGCGACGAAAAAAAATCCTTGGCGCCTCCCGTCTTTCGTTCGCGGCTTTATGCCTTCGGCGAAGCCGCTCTCTGACGGGATCCTCCAAGTTTTTTTTTCTGCGTCCCGCCTTATTTTGCGCGCGTTTGACGCGTGCCCCTTTTTTTTGTATAATGGCTGAACGTTTATGCAAAAAAGAGTTCGACGACCCGCAGCAAAAAAATCCGCTCCAAAAAAACGCAAGGCAAGAAAGGCAAAGGTGGCGCTTGACGGCAAAAAGCTTATGCTTTTGTGCGCGGCGGTTTGTTTTTTTTGCGTATTGCTTTTGGCGGTCACGGCCTTTTTGTCGCGTGGGAACGAAAAAGCCGCCGGCGCCGAACTTTCCGCTCCCATAGTTGAGCAAGCGGCTCCCGCAAAGCCCGAAAAAAAATCAGAGACAAAAAAGGAAAATAAAAAGCCCGCTCCGACGCCTGCTCCCAAAAAAGAGGAGCCAACGCCAGAACCAAAGCCCGCGCCAAAAGAGGAGGCCTCTCCCGCGCCAGTCGCCGTTCCGACTCCAGCGCCGCAACCTGCCGCGCCGCAAGCAGACGGCTTTGGCTTTGTTCCGGCGAAAAACGGAGCGGTCCTTTGCGTGGTTTTTGACGACGGCGGACAGAACATCAGCCAGCTAAAAAAATGCGTCGCGCTTCCGTTCCCTGTGACGGTGGCCGTATTGCCGCGCCTGGCCCACAGCGCCGAGTCCGCGCGAATCGTCCGCCAAAGCAAAAACGAAGTCATCTTGCACCAGCCGATGCAGGCGATGAACTTGAACGTAAATCCAGGCGCGGGCGCCATCAAGCCCGAGATGACGGAGAATGAAGTTTTCGCGACGCTTTCGCAAAACATCGCCGAAATCGCTCCGATTGCCGGAATGAACAACCACGAAGGCTCGCTCATAACGGAGAACGAAGTTTTGGTTTCGTTCATCTTGCAAGCCGCGCAAGAAAAAGGAATTTACTTTTTGGACTCGCGCACAAGTTCCGCCACAAAAGTTCCCAGCGTCGCGATGGAAATGGGAATGGGCTGGTACCAGCGCGACATTTTTTTGGACAACCAAAAGACGCGCGAAAATTATTTGGCCGAGCTGAAAAAAGGCTTGGACATCGCGAACAAAAAAGGCCATGTCATTATGATTGGCCATGTTTGGTCTGCGGAATCCTTGCCGGCCTTTTTGGAAGAAGCCTATCCTGAATTGGCTTTGAAGGGCTATCGCTTTTCGACTGTCTCAAAGTCAGGGGGAATGTATAGATGAAAGTTCTTGGAATAGAAAGCTCTTGCGACGAAACCGCCGCCGCCGTCGTTGAGGACGGAAAGAAAATTTTAAGCAACGTCGTGGCGACGCAAATTCCCTTCCACCAAATTTACAAGGGAGTCGTTCCCGAAATCGCAAGCCGAAAGCACGCCGAATGGATTTTGCCGGTCGTCCGCCAAGCGTTGGAAGAAGCCGATTTGTCGCTTGAACAAATAGACGCGGTCGCCGCGACAAACAGGCCCGGCCTTATGGGAAGCCTTTTGGTCGGCTTGACTTTTGGAAAGACGCTCGCTTGGGCGGCGCAAAAACCTTTTGTCGCGATAAACCACATGCTGGGCCACCTTTACGCCTCCCAGCTGGACACGCCGACCGAGTATCCCTTTTTGGGCTTGTTGGTAAGCGGCGGCCACACGATTATTTGCAAGGTCAATTCTTTTGACGACCTTGAGGTTTTGGGAACGACCGTCGACGATTCCGTTGGCGAGGCCTTTGACAAGGTTTCTAAGTTTTACGGGCTTGGCTATCCGGGAGGCGTCGTCATCGACGGACTTGCCAAAAAGGGAGACGCCAGGGCCTTTAATTTTCCGGTTCCAAAGTTGGACGAGGCCGAGCACCGCTACGACGTTTCGTTTAGCGGACTAAAGACCGCGGTAATCCACCAGCGCGACTTGTTTTGGAACAAGGACTTTGAGCCTTCAAACGAGAACATGTGCGCTTCCTTCCAGGAAACCGCTTGCCGGACAATCACGTCGCGTCTTTTTAGGGCCGTTGACGACACCGGGCTAAAGACAGTCGTTGCGGGCGGGGGAGTGGCGGCCAATTCGCGCCTGCGCTCTTTGCTTTCCGAACGGACGGACATCAAGTGCGTCTTTCCTCCGCTTAAATTGTGCGGAGACAACGGCGCGATGATAGCGGGCGTGGCCTACCACTTTTTGGCGCGCGGCGACAGGAGCGGCTGGGACACGACGGCCAAGGCCCGCGTTCCGCAGTTTAAGAGAGGTTTAGTAGCGGCACGATAATTGCAGGCAAATGCGGCGAATTGTCGCAAGACCAAAAGGCGGCCGCGCTGTTTTAGGAGTTGATTATGAAGTTGCAAGAAATGACATACGGAATCGTTGGCTTGGGAATTATGGGCGGCTCGCTGGCCAAGTCGATTCGCGCCAACGTTCTTGGCATGGGCGGAGCGACGGGAAAGATTCTTGCCTGCAACCGTAGCAGGAACTCGCTTGAAGAGGCGATTCGCGACGGCGTGATTGACCAAGGCTTTGGCGCGGACGAAGTTCAAAAAATGCTTCCGCAGTGCGACCTGGTTTACGTTTGCCTTTACCCTCAGGCCACGCTGGATTTTTTGCGCGACAACAAGGACGCTTTTAAAAGCGGAGCGATTGTAAGCGACATTAGCGGCGTAAAAGGAATTTTTGAAAAGTCGCTTCCTTCGATTTTGCGAAGCGACGTTGACTTTATAATCGGCCACCCGATGGCAGGCGGCGAAAAGGAAGGCTATGTAAATTCTTCCGAAAAATTTTTTGTCAACCACAATTACATTTTGATTCCGCAAGAGTTCAATAAAAAAGAAAATTTGGATCTTATGCGCGACTTGGTCTACGCGATGGGCTTTACAAGAATCACCGAAACCACTTGCGACACGCACGACAACAAAATCGGCTTTACTTCTCAGCTCTGCCACGTCATCGCAAGCGCCTTGGTGGAGAGCGCCTCCGACGACGGAATCACGGCCTTTGGCGGCGGAAGCTTTGAAGACCTTACGAGAATCGCGATGATAAACGCGCCCTTGTGGACAGAGCTTTTTATGCTGAACAAAGAAAAGCTTTGCGCCCACATCGAAAATTTTGAAAGGCAAATCGCGGCGATGAAAAAAATGATTTCTAGCGAAGACGCCGCCGGCCTAGTGAATTATTTGTCGGACGTGCGCGAAAAGCGCTTGCGCATGGGCTCGATAAGGCAAACAAGATAGCGAGCGGCAAAAACGGCGGCAAGCCCAAAAGCGAAAGTCGCCGCATAAGCCGCAACATCCGCGCTCGCAACCAAGCTCGCGCGGACAGCGGTATTGATGGAGTGTGCAAAATGTGTTGGAAATGCGGAGCGGAACAGGATTTTTCTCATAGCGTTTACAGAAGCTCGACTTGCGCGTCGTGCGGAGCGGACTTGCATTCCTGCCGCGGCTGCGTTTTTTACGAGCCCGGAAGCCACTTTGACTGCCACGAAACGGTAGACGAACTTGTCGCCGACAAGGAGCGCGCCAATTTTTGCGAGCATTTTAAGGCCGGCCGTAACTCCAAGTGGAGCGGCGTTCAAGGCCAAAACGGCGCGCAAGAAAAAAACGCCGCGGCAGTCAACGCGTTCTTTGGCGGCGCAAACGAAAATCCATTGCAAGACAAAAACGCCGCGCGCGACGCTTTTAATTCATTGTTCGGCTGAGAGGCGGGGAAAAATCTATGGGCGTTGACTTTGCTTTTTTGGACAGCGGAACAGGCGGCATTCCCTACATGCTTTCTCTTAAGGAAAAGGTTCCAAACGCATCTTGCGTTTACCTTGGCGACACCGCGCATTTTCCTTACGGCCAAAAGACGCAAAAAGAAGTCGTCGCCGCCGCTTCCAAAGCCGTGGAATTGATTCAAAAAAAATGGAATCCAAAAACTTTAATCGTCGCTTGCAACACAATCAGCGTGACCGCGCTTGACGACTTGCGAGCGCGCTTTCCGTCGCTTCCGATTGTCGGAACCGTTCCCGCAATAAAGCTTGCGGCCAAGGTGACGGCCAACAAGCGCGTGGGCCTTTTAGCCACAAACGCGACGGTCCGCCATCCCTACAGCCAAAAATTGATAGAAGATTTTGCAAGCGACTGCGCTGTCTTTAAGCGCGGCGACCCGGACTTGATTGATTTTATCGAAAAGAAGTTGTTCACCGCAAGCCGCGCCGAGCGTTTGGCGGCAGTCCGCCCCGCCGTGGACTATTTTGCGGCCAACGACTGCGACACAATCATTTTGGGCTGCACCCACTTTACCCACATCGCCGACGACATTCAGGCGGCGGCGGGCGAAAAGGTCCGCGTCATCGACAGCCGCGAGGGAGTGGCCAACCAAGCCCTGCGCGTTTTTCCGGGAAACCAAAATTGCTTGCAAGGCCAAAAAGGCGCGAAAACGGACGACGGCGCCAGCTCGAAAGAGGCGGCGCTTTTTGACCGTGAAAAAAATTGCTTGCAAGGCCAAGCCTTTTCGCAAGACCAAGACGCGGGCGGCTTTAAGGTCAGTGAAACATTTCCGCAAGACAAAAGCTTTTTCTTTACCGCCGCCACAAGCGAGCAGGAAGGCGAGTACCGCGCGATGTGCGAGCGCTTTGCGATTCCGTTTGGCGGGCTGGTGTGAGGCGGGGCGGATTTTTAGGCTTTTAATCATTTTCCCGCATAAAAAAAATGCCCGCGAAACATCGCGGGCTTTTTTTGTCAGTGACCAATTATCGCTTACAAACCAAGAAGTCCAGCATACTCTTTGAGAGCGCCGTTATACTCTTTTGCCAAGACGGTCTTTGCCAAAACTTTTCCAAGCTGGACGCCTTCCTGGTCAAAGGAGTTGATGTTCCACAAGAAGCCTTGGAACATTACCTTGTTCTCAAAGTGCGCCAAGAGAGCGCCCAAGGTTTTGGGCGTAAGGCGCTTTCCGTAAATCAAGCTTGACGGGCGCTCGCCGGCAAAGAACTTGTTGGGGTTCTCGTTGTCCTTTCCGCAGGCAAAGGCGATGATTTGCGCGGTGACGTTGGCGCAAAGCTTTTGCTGGCTTGTCGAGCCCTGGATGTCAACGTCGTTCTCGGCCTGGTTTTCCTTAAAGGCGATGAACTGCAAGGGGATTACGTTCGTTCCCTGGTGCAAAAGCTGGTAGAAGGAGTGCTGGCCGTTTGTTCCCGGCTCGCCAAAAATAACTGGGCCGGTCACGTAGTCGATTTTCTTTCCGTCGCGGTTCACGCTCTTTCCGTTTGACTCCATGTCAAGCTGCTGCAAGTGCGCGGGAAAGCGGGACAGGCCCTGAGAGTAGGGAAGTATCGCCGTGGAAGGATATTCCTGGACGTTCCTTTCGTAAAGGCCGATGAGAGCGTCGAGCATGGCCGGGTTCTTTCTGATGTCTTTTTCCGTCGCAGTCTTGTCCGCGGCGGCCGCTCCTTCCAAGAAGCAGGCGAAAACTTCGGGGCCAAAGGCAAGCGACAAAACCGCTCCGCCCACGCCGGATGTTGACGAGTAGCGTCCTCCGATGTAGTCGTCCATGTAAAAGGCTTCCATGTAGTCGGGGTTGTGGGCCAAGGGGCTTGTCTCGCTTGTGACGGCGATCATGTGCTTAGAAACGTCAAGGCCGGCCTTTTTGAGCGCGTCCTTTACGAATGATTCGTTTGTCAAAGTTTCGAGCGTCGTTCCGCTTTTTGAAACCAAAATGAAAATCGTCTTTGAAACGTCGATGCTCTTAAGAACGCTTGTCGCGTCGTCGGGGTCAACGTTGGAGATGAACTTTGCTTCCATCTTGAACTTTCCGCCGGCCTTGGCCCAATTTTCCAAAGCCAAGTACATCGCGCGCGGGCCCAAGTCCGAGCCGCCGATGCCGATCTGGCAAACGGTCGTGAACTTTTCGCCCTTTTCGTTCACGATTTTTCCGGAGTGAACCTTGTCGGCAAAGTCCGCGATTCTCTTTTGCTCGTTAACGTAAAACTCGCGCTTGTTCTTTCCGTCGGCCATTACGTCCTTTCCAAGCTGGCCGCGCGTAAGCTGGTGCAATACCATGCGCTTTTCGCCGGTGTTCACTACCTCGCCGTTGTAGAGCGCCTCAAACTTTTCGCAAAGCTGGGCTTCCTTGGCCAAGTCCGCCAAAACGTCCAAAACCTTTTGGTCAACCTGCTTGGCCGCGTAGTTGTATGTCAAGCCTTCCGCCATAGGAACGGAATATTCCTTTACGCGCTTGGCTCCGTCCGCGCCGCCCAAAACGGCCTTTAGAGAAACCGCGTTCTTCAACGAAAGGAGCTTTTTAAAGCTTGAAAGAGTGTCAAGATTTTCCCAAGAAATCATATTCGCCTCGATATATATAGAATTTAATGGCAACTAGTTTAGCGCAAAGCGCGTCTTTGTTCAACCGCGCCATGCAGCGTCAGCAAAGGTACGAGCGGCTCTTTTCTTGCTTTTTTGCAATAATTGGGTTATAATAGCAAAGCGGATTCGATCGGAATGGGGGCTTGTCGCATGAGAGAAAAGCGTTTTGACCAAGGTGGAGCCAATGACGTCAATAAGACGTTAAGAAGGCTTTCCCATAAAAAAGACACTTCTAAAATCATCTTTTTGCTGCTCTTGGCCTTGTATATCGCCACTTCGGTCGCTTTAAGAAAGGTGACCAGCGACCAGGCTATGGTTTTCCTTTTGGGCGCCCGCATGCCGATGCAAGCCTTTGCCGGCGTTTTTTCTTCCCTTTCCAACGTTTGCTTGATTTTGCTGGCGGTTCTTTTTGGCCGCGTTGGCTTTGTCACTTCGCTCGTGATTCTTTTGGCGCAGTTTCCTATGCTTGCCGCGGGAATGCTGGTCCGCCACAATTACACGACCATTCCCGGAGCCTTTTCAAACCTTTTGGCTCTTGTGGCCGTGACAGTCGTTTACATAAACCACGCCCGGGTTCACAAATACCAGCGCAGGATTTTGACGCAAGCCATAACCGACCGCCTTACCGGCCTTCCCAACCGCTTTGCCTGCATGGAGTTGATAGAGTCTTACGTAACCAGAAAGGTCAAGTTTGCCGTAGTTTCGGTGGATTTGAACAACTTTAAGGGAATAAACGACACAATGGGCCACGAAACCGGCGACAAGGCCCTTATAGAAATCGCCAAGCGTTGGACCGATCTGATTGACGCCCGCATTACCGACACTAAGGATTTTGTGGCCCGCCTTAGCGGAGACGATTTTTTCATCGTAATCAGCGGCTACAGGACAAGGGGAGACATCGTCAACACTATAAACCGCTTTAAGTCCGAGCTTGAGCGCAAGATTACGATTGACGACTGCGACTATTACATTGGAGCGGGATTCGGCTACGCGGAGTTCCCCGACGACGCCGACAGCGCCAGCTCTATTTTGGCTTGCGCCAGCGCGGCCATGCACGAGGTGAAAAGAAGGGGCGGCGTCAACGACATAATCCATTACATGGCCAGCCATGTTCACGGCGGAAAAACCCTGGAAATAGAAAGAAAAATCCGCTCCGCCTTGGACCAAAATTTAATCCACTTCCAGCTTCAGCCCCAATACGACATGGACAAAAAGCTGCGCGGCTTTGAGGCTCTTGCCAGAATGAGGGACTCGGAAGGAAACCTGGTGAGCCCCGTGGATTTTATTCCTGTCGCCGAGGAGCTTGGCCTTGTTGACAGGGTTGACGTTTGCGTGTTCAAAAAAGCGGCCAGATTTATCGCGGACATAATCAAGGAAAAGGGCGCCGGCTTGACGCTTTGCGTGAATGTTTCGGTCCGCCATTTGATGAAGAACAATTTTATCGACGAGCTTAGGAGCGTTTTGGCGGAGAGCGGGCTTGCGCCAAACAACTTGGAAATCGAAATCACCGAGTCGATTATGATTGATTCCGCCGACAAGGCCCTTGCCTGCATCAAGCAGGTAAAGGCTATGGGGGTTAAGGTTGCGATCGACGACTTTGGCACAGGCTACTCTTCGCTAAGCTACTTGAACAAGTTCCCGGCGGACATGCTGAAAATCGACAAGTCCTTTATCGACGTGATGAACTCAAGCGAGCCGTCAAAGCAGTATGTGGCTACAATCATATCGATTGGCCATATCCTTAACTTAAAGGTAATCTCAGAAGGCGTTGAGACGGAAGACCAGCTTGACGCTTTAAGGCAGGTCGGCTGCGACTATGTCCAGGGCTACATATGGGGCAAGCCTTTGGATCCTCAAGACGCAGCCGCGCTCGTCTAACGCTCTTGAAAAAGCGCTCCAATTTTGCTAGAATTAGACAATCTTATTTCAAATTGATGGAGTGCGTATGTTCGCAAAAATCAACTCAATTTTGGGCGCCATAGACGACTTTGTCTGGGGCTTGCCGCTAATCATTTTGATTCTCGCAACGGGAATCTTCCTTACAGTAATCTTGCGCGGAGTCCAGTTCTCCCAGCTCAAGTTCGCCATTTCTTCCATTTTCAGAAAGTCTGAAAAAGGCGAAGGCGGCGAGCTTTCTAGCTTCAAGGCCTTGTGCACCGCTTTGAGCGCCACAATCGGAACCGGAAACATCGTAGGCGTCGCGACCGCTATCGGAATCGGAGGCCCCGGAGCCTTGTTCTGGATGTGGCTCGCCGCCCTTTTGGGAATGGCCACAAAGTACGCCGAGTGCTTGCTTGCCATCCACTTCCGCGAGGAAAAAGCCGACGGCCACATTTTGGGCGGCCCCTTCTACACTTGCGAAAAAGGCGTTGGCGCCAAGTTCCCCGCTTTGGGAAAATTGCTCGCCGTTCTCTTCGCCATCTTTGGAACAATGGTAGGCTTGTTCGGAATCGGAACGTTCAGCCAAGTCAACTCAATCACAAGCGCCGTTGAGACTTTCGCCAACACAGCCGCTTCAAACCTTACGACAGTCACAATCGGAGGAATCGGAACATACAGCCACGTCGTCATCGTTTCTTCAATCGTGTTGGCCGTTGTCGCCGCCTTGGTAATCATCGGCGGCCTCGAGCGCATTTCAAGCGTCGCGGGCGTAATCGTTCCTGTAATGGCCGTGATTTACTTTGTGATGGGCGCCTTCGCGATTTTGTGCAACCTCTCAAAATTGTCCGGAGCCATCGAGCAGATTTTCCAGGGAGCCTTTGGATTCAAGGCTGCCGCCGGCGGCGCGATTGGCGCGATGATCGTGGCCATGCAAAAGGGAATCGCCCGCGGAATCTTCTCCAACGAGGCCGGCTTGGGTTCCGCTCCGATCGCCGCTTCGACAGCCAAGGTCGAGCACGCCGTTCAGCAGGGAATCATCTCCATGACCGGAACCTTCTTTGACACAATCGTAATTTGTTCTATCTCTGGTTTGGTAATCGTTATGTCAGGCTCTTGGGCTCCCGAGTTGGGCTTCAAGGGATTCGCCATCACAAACGCCGCCTTCCAGATGCTCTTGCCTGTCGTTCCCAAAGTCGTGATTTCATTCATCTTGATGGTCTGCTTGGTATTGTTCGCCTTCACGACAATCTTGGGCTGGGACTTCTACTCAGAGCGCTGCATCGAGTACCTTTCAAAGGGCAACATGCTTCCCGTAAAGATTTACCGCTGGCTCTACATCGCCGCCGTCTTTATCGGACCTTACATGACAATCAGCGCCGTTTGGACAATAGCCGACATCTTCAACGGCTTGATGGCCATTCCTAACATCATCTCTCTCTTGATTTTGTCTGGAACGGTTGTAAAGCTTACCAACGACTTCTTTAGCGGAAACAAGCTTTACAGAATCGGCTACGACTTCGCCAACAATCCTGTCACCGCTGAATAAGGAGGAAATATGATAGCTTTGATTTTGGGAATTCTTTTCATCGCCTTTACGGTGTTCAGCGTTTTGCCTTCAATGCCTTTGGCTTGGGGGCCGCAGGTGATTGAATTCTTAAAGGGCTCCTTGCCTGTCTTTAGCGCCTTTATCGGCCTTATCGCGATCTTGATCGGCTTTGCCGACATCAAGGACAAGAGCGAGGCCAAGAAGGAAGAGGCTGAGGCCGCCAAAAATAACTGAGCCGCATTGCGGCGCGATAATGGCAGTCCGCGTGAGCGGACAAGTGGATAGTTTCCCTGCCATAATGACGCGAAGCGGCAGAATTTTATCCGCGCCGCAAAATCGCTGAGTCAAGGCTTTAAGCGAAGCGCGCCTTGACCAGCGATATTTTTTTGTTGCCTTAAAGGCGTTGAAAACAGGCCAGTGTGAGCTCGCTGGTTTTGGGAACGGCGTCTTCCAAAAGCGCCTTGCTTGAGGCGATTTGCTTTTCGCCGTAGTCGGTTCCCTTATAGGATTTGATAGCCTTTGCCATCAGCCTAAGCTCGCCGACAATCATCGCGCGGCGCTCGATTTCCTCAAGCTGGGCCTTGTCGTCCGTTCCAAAGTAAAATTCCAAAGTCTTGTTCCAAAAAACTTTTCCTTGCTCGGCGGTGATGCCCAAAAATTCCTTGTTGTTTCCGGGAACGACCTTTTCGCGGCCTACATAGGCGTTGAAGAGCGAGCCAAAGTCAAAGACCGGGTCTCCCAAGCAAAGGGTGTCCATGTCAATCAGCATAAGCTCGCCCGTGCTCTTTAGGAACATTTGGTTTTTGATGTGGTAGTCGCCGTGGTTGATGTGGTAGTTTTCTGGAATCGCCTTTACAAGCTCGCAAAGCTTTTGGTAAACTTCCGGGGCCAAGTGGCCTTGAAGCCGTTCGGCTCTCTTTAGGTAGTCGGACTTTGCGTCGACCATTTCGCCGGGCTTAAGCTCGACCGAGTGGATTTTTTTCAACAGGTCAACCGAGGCCTTGGCGAACTCGTCGATTTTGTCCGGCTCCCTGTTGATTTTTTTTGAAATGTTGTCGGCCTCCAGCATCTCGAACATTGAGGCGTACTTTCCGTCAACTTGAACAACGTCGTAGGAAATGCTTGTCGGGATTCCGTTGACAAAGGCCTTTTTGGCAAGCTCGCGCTCGTTTTTGATTTCTTCAAGCGCGTCGGGGTTTTTGTAAACCTTTACGATTGTGTCGGGCGAGATGCGGTAAACGATGCCGTTCTTTCCTTCGCCGATCACTTCGCCGCCGTCGATGGAAACGGTTTTGTAGGCCTTTTGAATTTCCATCATTTGGGTGAAGCCCGTCATGTCAAAGACTTCATAGACTTCGCTCTTTGCGTTTATCACTTTAAAGTCTTTGTACTGTTTTTTTAGCGAAAGAATGACGCGGAGTCCCGCGCTTGAAATGTAGTCAAGGCTCTTTGCGTCAACGATAAAAGACGCTATTTCCTTTCCGTCCGCGTCCGCTTTAAGCGCCTCCTCGACTTGCGCCGAATTTGTGGAATCGATGTGGCCGCTAAGGCTTGCGGTGAAAATTCCGCCTTCAAATTTTGTCTCAATGTTTTCCATTTTAATTTTCTCCTTATGTTACCAATTGTCGCCAAAGACTTCGGCGCAAATTGCGTTGTACTCTTTGTATTCCGGCGTGTCCTTAAACTCGCCCAAACATTCGATTATGCTTTTGTAAAGCCAGGCGTGCTGCGCGGGATCCTTTTGGTTAAAGACTTGCCACACGCCGCTTCCTTTTTTGCGCCAGTCGTCGTAAAGCGAGCGCAAGTTTGAAAGCTTGTCCGAAAGCCACATCGCCTTTACGCCAACGTCGCTTGTCGCTCGCAAATCCTTTATCGACTCTTCCTTGCGCGTTTTCCAAGAAGCCTCGGCGCTCATTTGCCGCAGCTTGTCCTCGGTCTCGGCCAGAACAAGTTCCGTGACGCGCGGGCCGAACTTTTGCAAAAGCTGCTCGCGGGTAACTCCGGCGTCCTCAACCGTGTCGTGCAGCAAGGCGGCCGCCATCACTTCGCGCTCGGTCGTAAGGCGGGCCGAAATCGCGGCCACTTCGATCGGATGCAAAATGTAGGGCACTCCGTTGGACTTGCGCTTGGCGTCGCGGTGGGCCTTGAGCGCGAATTCAACGGCGGTTTCCACGACGTCGTTGTATTCGATTTGGCCGCTCATCGAACGGCAGTTGAACTTAAAGCACAAGAGCGCGATGTCGTCGTCCTGCGGGCGGCCGCCCCTAAAATCTTGGGAGGCGGCAAGCGCTTTTTCGCACAAGGCTTGGCAGCCCGCGCTCTTGTTGGCTTCCAGCAAGTCAAAAAGGCGGCTTTCGCCAAAAGCCTCGCCGGCCTCGTTTTGGCCGCTGGTGATTCCGTCGGTCCACAAAAATATTTGGTCGTTGTTTTCAAGCGGAGCCTTGTCCTCGGCGTAGTCAAGGCCGGCCATCGCGCCCAGCATGCAGTTTTTTTTGCTTTCAAGCCTTTTTGTCGGCTCGTATTCCCTTAGCAAAAGGGGAGGCCTGTGGCCCGCGCTCGCGTAGGTGACCAAGCCTTTTTTTAGGTCCACGATTCCAAGCCAAGCCGACATCAACATTCCGCTTTCGTTTCCCTGGCAGAGCGAGTCGTTGGCGCTTTTCAACACCTCAGAAGGGTTAAGGCCCGACTCGATGAGGCTTTTTAAAAGCGTCTTGGCCCGCATCATAAAAAGGGCGGAAGGGATTCCCTTGTCCGAAACGTCGGCGATTAAAATCGCAAGGCGCTCCTCTCCCGCAAAATAAAAGTCGTAAAAGTCACCTCCAACCTGGTCGGCGGGCGCGGCCTTTGCGTAAATGTCAAATTCCGTTCTTGAAGGATACGCCGGAAAAACCTGCGGCATGGCCGACATTTGAATTTCCTTGGCAAGAAGCAAATCCTTCTCTCTAGCGTCGCTGTTTTGTGTCATTTTTCCATTATACCACACTTTGTGTGGTTTTGCTAGTGGTAATATTTACGTGTCCGCTCGCGCGGACTACTGGCAATAACACATTTTTTGCGAATTTGCAAATTCTTTTGCAAGTATTGACACTTTTCGCCAAAACTGGTATTCTATCATTCCCCGTAAAGCCAATGACCGCTCATCATTGGCCGCGACCCAAATTTGATGCAAAATTTGCGGAAGCTTATAAAATTTTATATTTTTAGGGTTTTAGTATGAAAACTATTTTTGTAAACGAAAAGGAACAGGCCCGCCAGTGGTACATCATTGACGCCGCCGGAAAGCCGCTCGGACGCGTTGCCGCCAAGGCCGCCTCTGTCATCCGCGGAAAGAATAAGGCCACTTACACTCCCAACCAGGAGATGGGTGACTTTGTAATCGTAATCAACTCTGCCAAGGCTGTCGTTACTGGCGCCAAGGAAACAGACAAACTTTACCACCACCACACAGGCTTCGTTGGCGGACTCAAGACGTTCACTTACGAAAAGCTTTTGGAGCGCCATCCGGAAGATCCGATGCGCTTGGCCATTGAGGGAATGTTGCCCGGCGGACGCCTTGGACGCCGCTTGTGCAAGAATTTCAGAATCTACGCTGGCGCGGAGCACCCGCACACACCGCAGAACCCCAAGCCCTTGGAAGTTTGAGTAGAGGAGAATAGAAATGGCTAGCACAAAAAACATCGCTATCGGAACAGGAAGAAGAAAGACAGCCACAGCCCGCGTTTTCTTGCGCGAAGGCTCAGGCAAAATCGTTGTTAACGGAAAGGACGTAAAGGACTATTTCGCCACGCAGGAACAGGTTCGCGTCGTTCACCAGCCCCTTTTGGTAACATCAAACGACAACAAGTTTGACATTTTGATTACAGTCCAGGGCGGCGGATTGAACGGCCAGGCCGCCGCTTGCTTGCACGGAATCAGCCGCGCCTTGCTTCAGGTTGACCAGGACACACACACTGCGCTCAAGGCCAACGGATACCTTACTCGCGACAGCCGCATGGTTGAACGCAAAAAGTACGGTCAGAAGGGCGCCCGCCGCCGCTTCCAGTTCAGCAAGCGCTAAACTGCGATTTTGGCCCAACAAAAGCTCCTGCCTTGGCGGGGGCTTTTTTTTGCGCTAAAATTGTTTTGAAGCCCAAAAACGAGGCCTCCGTAAAAACATGCAAGAAGACTTAGACCAAACACAAACCGAGACTCAAGCCTCCGCCGCGGAAGCCTCTGCCGCCGCCCAAAAGGCCTTGGCGCTTTTGGCCCGCTGCGAGCAATGCCGTTCCGGCCTGGAGCGTAAGCTTTTGCAAAAAGGCTATTCGAAGGACACGGTTGAGGGCGTTTTGGACGCTTTGGAGGAGCGGGGGCTTTTGGACGACCTAAGATTCGCCCGCGCCTGGCTCAACTCCCGCCGCATCGGCCATTTTGAAGGCCGGACCCGCCTTTTGTCCGAACTTGCCGCGCGCGGAATCGGCAAGGAAACGGCAAAAAAAGCCGTTGACGTTTTTTTTGAGGAATTTGACGAAGAAGAAATTTGCGCGCGCGCCGTAAAAAAGTTTTTGTCGCAAGGAAAAAGCGGCGAAAAGCTTATGGCCGCCATGATCCGCGCGGGCTTTAGCTACAAAATGGCCGCGAATGTTCTGCGTGAAATTTCTGACGATTAAAAAAACAAAAAAGACGCGTAGCGGAAAGGCCGGACGGAGCGTCCGGTTTTGGTAAATCAAAGCAAAAAACGGACAAAACAGGGCGGGACGCAGAAAAAAAAACTTGGAGGGACCCGTCAGCGGAAGGCTTGGCCGCAGGCCTCAAGCCTGGAGCGTTGGACGGGGGGCGCCAAGGCTTTTTTTTCGTCGCTGGGACCCGCCATTTAAGTCCGTTTTTTGTTTTTATTTATTATTTGACATCATTAGAGATATTTGATAGAATAGAGATATGGAAAAAAGACGAAAAAGACCTGTCTATTCAGCGTTGGAGGTGGCCCGTCTTTGCGGCGTCGTAAACCAAACCGCCATCAACTGGATCAAGTCAGGCCACTTAAAGGCTTTTAAAACTCCTGGCGGCCAATACCGCGTTTATCCCGAAGACGTGGCGGACTTTATGTCCAGCCGCAAAATGCAAGTTCCGCAAGAAATACTGGACGCCGCTGCTCAAAAAACTGTAAATCAATCAAAGACAATTTTAATAGTTGACGACGACAAGGGCCTTAACTCTGTCATCGCAAAATATTTGGAAAAAAACTTTAAAGGCGCCGAAATTTTCCAGGCCTTTGACGGCTTTGAAGCCGGCGCTATTTGCTCGCAGGCAAAGCCTGGTTTTGTAATCCTTGACTTGGATTTGCCGGGCGTCGACGGCTTTTCGCTTTGCGAGCGCCTTAGCAAGGACGAGTATTTTGGCCGCCCAAAGATTCTAGTTGTCACCGCTTTGCAGGACGAAGGCTTGGAAGAGCGGGCGCTTTCCTTGGGCGCCCAAAAATTGTTCAAAAAGCCAATCGCGATGGAAAGCCTTGTCCAGCCGGTAAAGGACTGGCTTGAATCTTAGGCCGGCCCTTTTTAGTCTTGCGAACAATTTTCTTTCCGCTAACAGTCCGCAATCGCAGCGTTGCGGCTTATGCGGCTAGCTGGAAATTTTAGTCTAGCGAACAATTTTATTGCCGCTAAAAGAGCCTGCGCGCTTCCAAGTAAAAGCGCTTTTCGCTCGCTTCTCCCATCGAAAAGCTTTTTCGCGGCAAGGGGCCCAGGCTTCCGATTGTGTCAAAGAACGAGTCTTTTGCCACCGGCGGAAGAAGGATTCCCAGCGCTCCGTCTTTTTCTCCCAATCTAAAGACTTCTTCGGCTCCGTGAATGTAGTCGATTTCTGTTCCCGCGCTTTCCTTGATAAAGCTGTCAAGGGCGGGCTGGAAGCGGCTTACGGCCAAGTCCGTTATTTTTGTCTTTAAGAGAATTTGTTTTTGCGCTCCGTCTTTTTTGTAGTATAAGCCAAAGTCCGCCGTGGATTTTTTTACGGCTTCTTCAAGTGCTTGGGTCGTTGAAAGCTCTTGAATTTGAGCGCCCAGCTTTTCTTGGAGGAAAGCGGTCAGCGCCTCAAACGCGCTTGCGTCGGCCTTGTTAAAGACAACGCGGTGGATCGGCTCAAAGGTAAGGCCCGCGTCGTAAATGTTCACGATTTCCACCAGCGCGTAGCGGACGGGGCTTTCTTGAATTCGCTCTTGGGCCGCGCCGGCTTCCTGCAAGCGCTTTTTTTCCTCTTCCCAAACGGCTTTGGCCGTCGCAAGCGAATGGTTTCCGTCGCCGACCGCGAACAAAAAAGTCGAGCCGTTTTTGCTTCCGGCTTCGTAAAGTTTTTGGAGCGCGGCTTGGACGGCCTTAAGGTCTTCTTCGGATTCAACCGCCCAGCCTTTTATCGAGCCGCTTTCTTGCATCAATGGGCCTTGGTAAAGGGGAGCGTCGCCGCGCGCCTTTATTTTTCCGCCGATTCCTTCGACCAATAGATGGCCTGGGTCGTTTGCCAAAAGCATTATGTGCGGAAGCTCAAGCGGAGCGCCGCGCCTGATTTCCATTCTGGGCGGAATGCGCTCCAAAATCGTAGCTTCGGTCGCGCGGGTCAAGGCCGTGGAAAAGGGCTTCCATTCGTAGCTGTCCAAGTCCAAAGCGGCCACCAAGCCTTTTCGGACGCGGCCATAAGCGGTTGTACGCTCCACGTAAACAAAGGCCTTTTTTGGCTGGCCAAAAACTCCGCCGTCAATGTAGCTGGCCATGGCCTCTTTTATTTTTTGAATCCGTTCCGCCTTGCCTTCGTCGTTAAGGTAGACTTCCGGAAAAATCAAGTTTAAGGTTGAAGGCTTGTCTCCGGCCTCTTTTTTGGCCGCGGCCCAATATTCCCTGTCCTGCGTGTATTGGTCGCAGGCGACGACGCTCCAAGTTTTTGTGTCGAGGTTTTTTGGAAAAAGAATTTCCGGGACGCTAAGTCCATATTCGCTAAAGTTTGTCATGGCGCGAATTGTAGCATATTTGCGGAAAATATGATAGTATATTCTTATGGCGATGGGCTTTTCCCAACAGCAAAAGGCGACTCAAATCCAGGCGCAGCGCATGAGCCAAAAGCAAATACAATCTTTGAATTTGCTGTCGATGAACGCGGCGGACTTGCGCGAGGAAATTTTCAAGCAGCTTGAAAAAAATCCCGCGCTTGAAATTGTTTCTGACAATTTTGAAAGCGGCGTAAAAAGCGCGCGCTACAAGAACCTGCCCGGCGAAAACATAAGGACTGGCGTCGCGTCGTCTTTGGGCGAACAAAAGTCCGAGGCTTTTCAAGAAATACTGGAAAGCCGGCCCGACGAAAGAAAAAGCCTTTTTTTGCATTTGACCGAACAAATCAATATGCTTACGCTTGACCAAGCGAAAAAAAGGCTGTGCAAAAAAATCATCGCAAACTTGGACTCGCGCGGCTTTTACATTTTGGCTCCGTCAACCCTTGTTGACAAAAGGGCCGGCGAAAGCAAAAAGCTTTTGGAAGAATGCGTTGACATTGTTCAAAACCTTGACCCGCCCGGAATTTGCGTGGAGAACGTTGAAAAAAGCCTTTTGCTGCAAGCAAAGCTAAAAGGCGGCTCTCCGCGCTTGGCGCTTTTTTTGCTGGACGGCCATCTTGATTTTTTGAACCCGCCGCAAGGCCAAAAGGTATTGGAAAAGATAGAGGCTTTTTTGGCCGCGCAAAAAAAGCTTTCGTTCGCGAAAGAGGATTTTTCTTTTTTGGAAAGCGTTTCGGAGGATGACGTTGACCGCGCGCTTTATTTTATAAGAAGCCTTGATCCCTTTCCTGCCCGCGATTTTTCGCAAGAAGAGACCCATTATGTGGCTCCGGACATTTATGTCGAGAAAGTTCAGGAAGAAAAATCAGGCCTTAAAGAAGGCGTTGATTATGAAAAACGGAGCGTTTCCCTCGGCGCAGACTCTTTTTTTAGAATAAGAATTTCGGACAAGGCGATTCCCCAAATAAGGATAGCGCCTGATTTTGGTCCGGCTCAAAAAAATTCCGGCTTTGCAAAAGCGGCGATTAGCCAGGCGAAAATGTTTTTGGAAGGCCTCGAATATAGGGAAAACACCATCGCCAAGGCGGCCTGCGCGATTGTCCAAAAGCAAATCGAATTCTTTAAAAACGGACCTGGAAATATAGTTCCATTAAAGCAAAAGGACATAGCCGCGTTAATCGGCGTCCATGAAAGCACGGTGTCTCGAATGGCGTCGTCAAAGTACTTGCAGTGCCAGTGGGGCGTTTTTCCAATAAAACATTTTTTTTCTTCCGCTGTTGCCGATGTTTCAAAAGAAAGCGCTCAATACCAAATTCAAAAGCTTTTGGAAGAAAACCCGCAAAAAAAATGGAGCGACCAAAAATTGGCCGCCGCCTTGGCCGAGCGGGGAATCAAGATCGCCCGCCGCACTGTAGCCAAGTACCGCTCCCAAATGAACATCGAATCCTCCTACTCAAGATAAAAAAAAGGCGGAAAAATTTGCTTTATTTTTCCAACCATGATATAATGGATTTATCGCGCGATTCGGCGCGAAATTCACTTATTGCAAGGAGCATGATATGACAAAGACAGTAAAAGCGGTGGGATTTGAATTGGAACAAAAGCAGTCGGATATGATAGAAAAAAAGTTGAAGCGCGTTGACTACGCCGACGACTTGATTATTGACTTGATCGCGCAGGTAAAGCATGACAAGCAGTACGCTTTTGACATCACGACGAATTTCCGCTGGGGAGCCCAAGCCCATGTAGCCGCGGAAGACTTTGACTTTGCGGCAGCCTTGAACAAAGTCATGGATATTTTGGACAACAAAATCAAGAAAGAAAAAGACAAGATTCAGGGCAAATAGGGCGGCGCTAGTTGACACGGCCGCCGCTAATTGTGTATAGTATACAATATGGCCGAAAAAACTTGGACAGTTCTAGACCTCTTGAACCTCGACTTGTCGGGACACGACGCCATCAACTTGACTTGCGTCGCCGGACGGCGGGGCCTTTCAAGAGAGTTGACTGTCCCGGAAATCAACAGGCCCGGCTTGGGCCTTTCGGGTTTTTTTGAGGCCTTTGCCTACAACCGCGTCCAGCTTTTTGGCCGCGGAGAGGTCGCCTACCTTAACAAGCTTTCGCAAGAGGGCAGAACGGACACTATAAGGCAGCTTTTTTCCTACCAAATCCCTTGCTGCATTTTTTCATCAAACCGCGAGCCGACTCCGGAGTTTATAGAAATCGCCGAGGAAGCTTGCTGCGCCGTTTTAAAGACTGACTTGGAGTCTTCGGAATTCATGGCGCGCCTTACCCGCGTTTTTTCAAACATTTTCGCGCCGCACAAAACATTGCACGGCGTTTTGGTCGAAGTTTACGGCGTTGGCATTATGCTTGGCGGCCATTCCGGCGTAGGAAAAAGCGAGACGGCGCTTGAGCTTATCGAGCGCGGACACCGGCTTGTTGCCGACGACATCGTCGAGATCCGCTGCGTAAACGGAAACACTATTCTTGGCAGGGGAGCCAACGCCCTTATCAGCCACCATATGGAGATTCGCGGTTTGGGAATCATAAACATTTCCCAGCTTTACGGAATCGGAGCCATCCGCGAGCAAAAAGAAATTCAGCTTGTCGTTGAGTTGGAGGAATGGGATCCCAACAAGGTTTACGACCGCTTGGGAACCGCCGCCCGCGAAACCGACATGCTGGGCGTAAAGATTCCGTCAATCGAAATTCCGGTAAAACCCGGACGAAACTTGCCTATTATTATCGAGGCGGCCGCGATGAACGAGCGCCTTAAGAAGATGGGATACAACAGCGCCCGCGACTTTAACCAGAACATCCTTAAGTGGATTGAGACTGGCGACGCGCAGGCCGCTTATTACGGAACGGAAGATTCCTACTAAAATAATATAGCCCTTTGGAGGACATTGTGATTGAAAAAATTTTAACAGTAAAGAACCGCGCTGGAATTCACGCGCGACCGGCTTCGCTTATCGCCCAGTTGGCCAATAAATTTCAGAGCGAGATTACGCTGGAAAAAGATTCAATAGCCGTAAACGCCAAGTCGATTATGGGCGTGATTACAATGGCCGCAGGCTACAACACTACGATCAACCTTAAGGTTGAAGGCAGCGACGAGCAGGACGCCGCCAACGCGATCGAAAAATTGTTTGAAGGAAAATTCGAAGAGGATTAAGCAAGGAGGACTTTATGAAACAGATAACGGAAGTTCAAAAGAACGTTTTAAATTACATCGCCGACTTTATCGACGAAAACGCCTATCCTCCGACAGTTCGCGAAATCAGCGACTATTTTGGAAAGTCAATTCGCGCCGTGCAGGACAATCTGGTGGCCTTGCAAAAGAAGGGCTTTATTTCGCTCGTGCAAAAAAAGTCGCGCTCAATCCGCATTTTGGTGGACGAGCGCGAAAAGGAGCCCAAGCTTTTTGTCGACAAGGTTCCGCTTTTGGGAACGATCGCCGCCGGAAAGCCGCTTCTTTCCGAAGAAAACCTTGATGGCTACGTGACCTTGACCGAGCCTTTTATCCGTCCCGGCAAAAGCTACTTTGCCTTGCGCGTTAGGGGACAAAGCATGATCAACGCTGGAATCTTGGAAGGCGACTTGGCGATTGTCGAGCAGCGCAGCGACGTTATCGACGGACAAATAGTTGTGGCCGTCCTTGACGACGCGATTACCTTAAAGCGCTACTACAAGGAACAGAACAGAATCCGCCTGCAGCCCGAAAATCCTGCCTTCAATCCTATTTACTGCACTGACGTGCGCATCGTTGGAATTTTGGCCAACTTGGTTCGCACTTACTAAGGGCTGTGTCCTAAAAATGAGCGCGCCAATTTATCTCTTTAGCGGCCCGGAAATCGGCGAACGAAGCGAAGCCGTGGCCGCCGTAAAAAGTTCCCTCAAAAAGAAGTTTGGAAGCTTGGAGGCCTACAGCTACTATTCGGTGGAGACGGAGCCCCAAAGCGCGCTCGTTCAATTGTATTCTGAATCCCTTTTTAGCGCGGCCACTTGCGTGGTTTACAACGGCGCCGAGACAATCAAAAAAAAGGAAGACATAGACAAGATTGCCGCTTGGGCCAACGGAGCGGGAGAGGCCAGCGTCTTGATTTTGGTCAGCGACGAAATTTCCTGCGACTCAAAGCTTGAAAAAATCATTCCAAAAGAAAACCGCAAGCAGTTTTGGGAAATGTTCGAGGACCGAAAAATTCCTTGGCTAAAAAATTATTTTTCAAAAAACGGTTTTTCGATTGACGACGAAGCTTGCGAGGAAATCTTGGAGCTGGTTGAGAACAACACGCAGGCGCTAAAAAGCGAGTGCTCGCGCTTTTTTGTTTGCTTTGAGCCTGGCGCGAGAATCACCGTTCAGAATGTGGAGCAATTGATTGAGCACAACCGCGAGGAAAGCGCCTTCACTCTTTTTGACGCGATGGCTGAACATTCAAAAAGCCCCGCCGAGCGATTGGAAAGCGCCTTGGGAATCTTGCAAAAAATCCGCCTTTCAAAGGACTCTTCCAGCGTGGCGCTTTTGGCCGGCCTTGCCTATTGCTTTAGGCGCTTGGAGGCCTGGCATAACTTGGAGCACGCGGGAAAGACCGACGACTTTAGCTTAAAGACAAGCGGCTTTGCAAGCAAAAAAAGCCGCTCGCAATTTTCGGCCGCGGCCAAAGTTTGGACTTTGGGACAGACGGTGGCCATAAAGGCCTTGATTTCGCGCGCGGACATGCAAATCCGTTCCGGCGGAAGCGGAATGGAAGACACGCTTTTGCAGACTATGATTTATTCAATTGTCGTAAAAAAGGGCGCCTCCCTGTCCGTTTGGGAAGACGGCTGGAGCGCGTAAGGCGGTAGAAGCCGCGCTTTGTCAAATGGCAAGCGCCGAAAGCTTTTCTTTTAGCGCCTTGAGCTCTTCCTCGGTGAACGTGAGGCCCTTGCCCATTTTTTGATGGTCGGGCGACCAAGGGCGCAAGTCGTATTTTGCGGGGCGGTCTCCCCACGCGACTTTGTTCAGCTCAAGGTTCCAGCCGCCCTTGCCGCTTGAAATCACGGCGACATTCTCTTCAATCTTAAACGAAAATTCGTCCATAAATAACCCCCAAAAATGCCGCTATTCGCGCAAGCTTGGTCGCGCGCGCGAATGTTGCGGTTTATGCGGCAATCCATCGCTTGTTGTTTTTGAAGCGATTTTCTTGCCTCTAATAAGATAGCGCTTTTATTCATTTTTTTCATCTTTTTTTCGCGCTTTTATAAAAAAAAGTTGATTTTAATGGGGAACTGTGTTAAAATATACTATATTATTTAAAAGACAGCACTTTTGGAGGAAAGTTGATGAAGAAAATTGTTTTGCTTTTCTGCGTCGCTTTTGCGTTTGCGTTTGCCTCGTGCAAATCAACTACGCAGGAAACTGATAACGGCGCCGCCAGCCTTGTTGACGGACAAATTGAAGCTGAGGACGACGGTTCAGCTTCTGGTCAAGTGGAGAGCGCCGGCCAAAGCGAAAGCCAAGACACGTTGGCCTCTGTTGAGTCTTCCCGCCAGGCGGCGATTGACGCTGGCGCAAAGGACATGTACGGAACAGCCTTCGCCGCCAATGACGTCGCTTTGGAAGCGTTGAAGGCTCTCAACGACGGAAAGGATCACGGCAAGGAATACAGCGAGCTAAAGGCCCGCTACGACGCTTTGGCCGCCGCCGCCAAAGCCAAAAAGCTAAAGGAGCGAATAGACAACGAAGGCTTGGCCAAGAACGCCCAGGCCGACTACGACGCCGGCGAAAAGGCCATTGCTGAATTTGACGAGCTTGTAGCCGTTCCCGTAACTCCGGGCCAGACGCTCAACAAAAAGGCGACGGAAGCCTACAACGCTTACTACGCCGTTTACTTTAAGTCTTACAAAAAGTTCGCCCTTGAGGAGCGCAAGAACGCGGTTTCAAAGAAAAAGGAAGCCGACGCCGTAAAGGCTCAGATTGCCCGCAAAGACGAATACAAGGGCTGCGCGGACTTGATTCTCAAAGGAGACCAGCAGTTCTCAACTTCAAATCCTGAGGGAGCCTACAACAGCTACAAGGAAGCCGCCGCGAATTTTGACGCGTTGGCCAAGGACGTAGCCGCAAAGCGCGCCGAAGCCCAAAAGGCCATCGACGAAGCCAAGGCAAAGGTTGCGGCTTCAAACGAATACGCCGCGCAGGCCGATATCGAAAAGCCGCTTGGCGACGAGCCTGTTGCCGGAATCGAAGCCGAAGACACAGTTCTTTTGGAAAAAGACGAGTTTGAGAATCCCGAAGAAAAGATTATCAAAATTGACGAAAGCGTTCAGGGGGCTAACTAATGAAAAAAGTCGCATTTATTTTGGCTTTGGCCATGGCCTTTAGCGCCTTTGCCGCAAGCTACAAAAACAACACTTACCAAAAGCTTGCCAACGAATACACAAAAAAAGCCGAGGCCGCTCTTGACGCCGGCGAATACGCGTTGAGCGAAGAGTACGCCGCCAAGGCCGCCGAAAACGCCGAGCTTTCAAAGGCTTACATCGACAAAATGCTGGCTCAAGGCAACGCCGAAAAGGCCATCGCCGAGGCCAAGAAAAAGTTGGATTGGGCAAAAAGCGTAAACGCCGACAAGACGTTCCCCACGGCTTATTCCGCCGCCGAGGAAGCTTTTTCCAACGCCAACACCGCTTATGACAAGGGCGACTACCTAAGCGCCGTGCAGTACGCAAAAGCCGTAAACGACGCGCTTAACGGCGTTCGCGAAGTGACTCCGCTTCCGCAATTCTATGTCGTCCGCCCGTGGGCCGAGACAAAGGACTGCTACTGGAACATCAGCGGCCGCAAGTACGTTTACAACAATCCGCTTTTGTGGGAAAACCTTTACAACGCCAACAAGAGCAAGATGCCGCGTCCCAACGACCCCAACTTGATTCTTCCCGGAATGAAAATGGAAATCCCAAGCATTTCCGGCGAGTTGCGCGAAGGAACATACAGCCCCAACAAGGACTATGAGCCGTTCAACGCAAAGTAATTGCAAGCCGCAATTTCGGCGCGATAATATTGATCGCGCCGAAAAAGGAACGAGTCAAGGCTTTAAGCGAAGCGTGCCTTGATTGACAGCCCGCGCGAGCGGGCCGTTGAATCGTTTCCTATATCAAAATGACGCGCGCGTCATACCGTTCCTACACCGTCGCTGGGCGAGCAGGCAAAGAAGCCCGCGTCGTGGCCGATTTTGTCGGTGTAGATTTTTTGAACGTTTTTGATAAAGACGTCAACTTTGTCTTTGTGGACAATCGCGATCGCGCAGCCGCCAAAGCCCGCGCCTGTCATTCTGGCTCCGATGCAGCCTTCTTGCGCGTTGGCGGTGTCGGCCAAGGTGTCCAATTCGATTCCAGTCACCTCGTAGTCGTCGCGAAGCGAGGCGTGCGATTGTCGCAAAAGCTCTCCCAGCTCTTTTAGGTTTCCGGCCTTAAGGGCGGCGACTGCTTTTAGAACGCGTTCGTTTTCGCTTACGACATGGCGCGCGCGGCGCAAGATTGTTTGGTCCTTTATGCAAGAGGAAACTTGCGCGAATTGTTCCAACGTAAGCGCGCAAAGGTTTGGCAAGTAGCGCGTGTTTGAAAAAGCGCCCGCCGGCAAGGGGAGCGCCGCCTCTTTTAGTTGGGCAAGCGCCTTTTCGCATTCGCTCCTTCTTTCGTTGTATTTCGAATCGGCCAGTTGGCGCTTTTTCTTTGTGTTCATGACGACAAAGCGGTAGTCTCCCATTACAAGGGGAACGTATTCATAGTCGAGAGTCGCGCAGTCCAAGAGTTCGGCGGTTTTGTCTTTTGCCGTCGCGATTATGAACTGGTCCATGATTCCGCAGTTTACGTTCATAAATTCGTGCTCGCTTTGCTGTCCAATAAGCGCGATGTCTTTGCGCGAAATTCCAAAGCCAAAAAGCTCCGACACGGCGTAGGCAAAGCCGCATTCCAAGGCGCTTGACGACGAGATTCCTCCAGCCGGCGGAACGGTTGAAGAAATCAAGACTTCAAAGCCGCAAGGAAGCTTGCAGCCCCTGCGCTTGATGATGCTAAGAATTCCGTTAAGGTAGTTGGCGTAGCCGTTTTCCTTTTTGTAGGCAAAGTCTTCGTTCGCGTCAAAGACAAAAGTTCCGTCAAACTGCAAGTCGTTGTAAATGATTTTTGTGTCGTTTCTTTTTCGGATGGCGAAATACATGTAGCGGTCGATTGCGGCCGGAAAAACTTTTCCGCCGTTGTAGTCGATGTGTTCGCCGATGATGTTTATGCGGGCAGGGGAAGCGAACAGTTGAACGCCATCCGTGGAAGCGTAAATTTTCTTAAAGGCGGCCAAAAAAGACTCGCGGTCAAATGTTTCTGAAGCGTTTTCCATGGTTTGCATTATAACGGAACAGCGGCAAAAGTCAAGGAAAATTTGCTCAACCGGTTGCACAAAATGACAAATTTTTTTGTTTTTTTCTTTTCTCAACAAACCTCGCTCCGAAAAAATCAGCGTTTTTCTTGTTTTATGTTGAATTTTTTTATGTAAAAGACCGTAAAGTCTTCTATTCGTCCGATGAATTGCCGCTCGATTTCGGCGATTACAAAGGGGATGCGCGGCGCGCGAATTCCGCCCAAGGCGTAAACGTAGTATTCGTCGTTCCACTCAAAGCAGCAAATGCCCGCGATCATGTTGCCGGCTTTTACGGCTTTGAGCGACTTCCACATCAAGGGCGTGACGTTTTTTTGATGAAAGTAAAAGCCGTCGTTTCCCCATTCGATTTCCAATTCAGAGTTGTAGTCGGAAAGCATGTCCATTTTTAGATGCGAGCCGATTTGGATGTATCCTTGCGCGTCGTTTCTATAAGTTTGCTCCACCAAGGGAAAGAGGTTTTTGCTGGACTCTTTTTTTTCGTCGGTGTAAATGATTTCTTTGTAAAGGTTTATGTCCTCAAAAATTTTCACAGCTTGGCTGATTATGCTTTGGTTTGAGCTTTTGGGCATTTTGTAAATGATTTCGGCCAAGTAGTTGGCGTTGATGTCCTTTGCGATTTTAAGAACCTTGTCCGCGTAAACGTTAATGCCTTCGTTTAGGCTGGCGTTCTTGACTTTGCGAATGTTTCGGATTACGATTTTTCCGTCCTGCAAATTCTTTATTTCTTTTTGCTTCCATTCCGACGCGAATGAAGGGGGAAGCGGCGAGCCTTGCGCGAAAATTGGAGCCGCAAACTGTAGCGCGATAATGGCGGAAAAAGCCGCGGACAACAAGCGTTTTTTCATGCGACAATTATAGCGAGCCGCTCGCGTTTTTTCAAGCGGCTTGTTATTGCGTGGATGCAAAAATCTTAGTATAATGTATGGCGCAATGGAAAAGACTGTTTATATTTTTGGCCACAAAAATCCTGACACGGACGCGGTTGTCGCCGCCGCCGCTTACGCCAAATTAAAAGAGCTTTTAGGCTATGACAATTACATCGCCGCCAGGGCCGGCCATTTAAGCCCGCAAACCGAATACATTTTCAATAAATTCAAGATCAAGGCTCCGGAATATGTCGCTGAGTTGAACCCCAAAACCGCCTTTTACATGACCGGCGGCTGCGCGACGGTAAACGAAAATTCCTCGCTTTGGGAAGCGCTAAAAAAAATCGACTCCGCTCAAAACCAAGTGCTTCCGGTTGTTGACGACAAGGGCTACTACAAAAGCCTCTTGCACTACAACGAGTTTGCAAAAAACGTTTTGCTTTTGATGAACCCCGAAAAGAAAACTCCGGTGACGACAAGCATCGACCTAATAATGAAGACGATGAAGGCGCAGCCGATTATCGTCAAGAACCAGGCGGAACTTTTTAAGGCCAGCATTTTGGTAGGCTCGTCGGCCACCGAAAGCTTTGTGCACAAGCTGGAACAGCACAAGTCCGAGCAAATGGTCGTCATCGCCTCCAACCGGCCTGAGATTCACGAGCAGTGCATAGACGCAGGCGTCCGCCTTTTGGTTTTGACCAGCGGCCACGTTCTTTCAAAGGAGCTTCGCGACAAGGCCGAAAAAAACGGCGTCAGCGTAATCATTTCGCCATACGGAACGTCGTCAACGTCAATGCTTATCGCGTACTCAACGCCGGTAATCGTGATGGCCGACCGTTCGATTCCTGCCGTAAAGGCGGACGACACGATTGGAAAAATCAAGCCGCTTTTGCGCGAGTCTCCCTGCCGCTGCCTGCCTGTCGTTGACAATGACTACAAGGTTGTTGGCGTGATCTCGGAAAGCGATTTGCTTCGCGAGCCAAATGTGGAATTGGTTTTTGTTGACCACAACGAGGCAAGCCAAGCGGTCGAAGGCTTTGAGCACTACAAGCTTTTGGAAGTCATCGACCACCACCGCATCGGAACGCTAAGCACAAAAAATCCGATCACTTTCATCAACAAGCCTGTCGGCTCAACTTCGACTTTGATAACAGGGCTTTTCCGCGAAAATAAAATTTCGATTCCTCTTGAAACCGCCCAGCTTTTGCTCTGCGGAATTTTAAGCGACACGCTTATACTTAAGTCGACGACGACGACGGACGTTGACCGCGAGGCTGTCGAGTATTTGAGCGCGATCACAAACCTTGACCCGCAAGCGCTGGGCGAAGAAATCATCCGCGCCGGAAGCAGCATTGTCGGCCGCGGCGCTAAAGAGGTTATAAACCAAGACCTTAAGGAATACACGGAAGGAAAAATTTCTTATACCGTCAGCCAAATTGAAGTTGACAACACGCGCGACGTGTTGAGCCGCAAAAAAGAATTTTTGGACATTCTTGAATCAAGCCGCGTCGCCTCAAAACGCGCCTTCGCCGCGCTTTTGGTCACCGACATAACAAAGCTTGACTCGATAATGCTTTTGGCCGTTGACGCAAAGTACAATTCGCTCTTTAGCTATCCAAAGGTCGAGGACGACGTCTATTACTTAAAGGGCGTCGTCTCGCGCAAAAAGCAGCTTATTCCCATGCTGACCGAACTCTTGGCCAGCGCCGCGGAGTAGCAACTAGTCAAGGCGCGCTTCGCTCAAGGCCTTGACTAGTTGCTTTTGCGGGTGTTTGCAAAAGCATACACCCGCAATAACTTGCTCAATTCACGTTTCGCTCAAGGCCTTGACACGACTTTACTCCCAGCCAAACGTTGCCGGCGGCTTGTTGGTAAGGTCGTAATAGATTGCGTCGACAAAGTCCAGCGCGGCGATTTCCTTTACAATCTCTTTTACAAGTTCTTGCGGAAGCTGGGCGAATCGCGCCGTCATTACGTCTTCGCTGACCACCGGCCGCAAGACAAATGAAGCGCGGCCAGGCGCGGAGGCATAGGGAAGGTCAATCGTCAAGTGCTGGAAAATTTTGTTGTAGTCGCCCGACTTGTGGAGGGCCGTCAAAACGATGTCGTCAACCTCTCGCAGTTGGTCAAGCCTATCCTTTGTACAATAGCCTTTTTGCAAGCGAAGCTCCGCGCCGGCTTTTTGGTAAAGGCAAATGATTGTCCGGTTGATGAAACTGGCGGCGTTTGTGATTTGAATCGAAGCCGCGTCAAGCTTTTCCCATTTTTTGGGAAGGTGGAAAAAGCCTGGAGCCTCGCCGTCGCCGCCGAATTGCAGGACGGCCGGAAAGCGGTATGTCCTAAAGTCGCCCTGCACGCCGACCGAGCGGACTGGCAAAACGTATTTTTTAAGCGAAGCCGCGCAATGCTCGCAAAAGCCTTGGATTTGAATCGCGTCAAGTTCAGCCTGCGCCTTTTTAAGCTCCTCAAGCTGGTCGGCCGGCAATTCTCCTTCCGAGCACAAAACGTTAATCGAAAGCCCGGGCCCCGGGAAGGGGTGGCGCATCACAAGCTGGTCTGAAAGGCCAAGCGCTTTTCCGATCGAGCGGACTTCGTCCTTGTACAAATCCTTTAGCGGTTCGATTATCATTCCTTTTTCAAGCAGAGCTTGGATTCCGGCCACGCGGTTGTGGTGGGTTTTTATCGTGTTGGAATTTTTTGTTCCGCCTGACTCGATGATGTCCGGGTAGAGCGTTCCTTGCGCCAAAAGCCAATTGTTCTCGTCAAGCTTTTGCTCGGCGACGAATTGGTCGCGGACCGTGATGAAATTTTCGCCGACGGCCATGCGCTTTTTTTGCGGGTCAACCAAACCTGCGATCGCGGCCAAAAAGCTTTGGCTTGCGTCTCGCGCGATGAAATTTTCAAAGCCGAATTTTTTGTAGGCGGCCGCGACGGAGGCGCTTTCGTTCTTCCTCATAAAGCCGTTGTCGATGTGAAGGCCCAAAACCCGCTTTTGGCCCAGCGCCTTGTTCAGAAGCGCGAAGGCTACGGTCGAGTCAACGCCTCCGCTTAGGAACAAGAGAACGTTTTTGTCGCCTGAGTCGCGCTTGATGTTTTCCAAAATCGTGTTAAGGACAGTGGCCTGGTCCCAGTTTTTTTCCATTCCGCAATAGGCGGCGAAGTTTTCAAAGATTTTGTTTCCGCAGGGGGTGTCCTTTACTTCGCAGTGGAACTGGAGGCTAAAGCGCTTTTTTGAGAGGTTTTGCGTGGCGGCGTAGGGGCAGTCCTTTGTGCTTCCGACGACTTCAAAGCCGTCGCCCATAGAAAGAACGCCGTCCTGGTGGCTCATCCAAACTTGCTGGCTTCCGCTGATTCCCTTAAAGAGCGGACAGGCGGACGCGTCGCCGCCCATTCCGTCGGCAAAGTTCAGCGTGGCAAAGCCAAATTCGCCCACGTCGGCTTTTCCGACCTTTCCGCCGTAGCCCTGCTGCACGATGTAGTGGCCGTAGCAAAGGCCCAAAATCGGAATGTCAAGATTCAATATTTGTGAATTGAAGTCGGGAACTTTTTCGTCGTAAACGCTGGCCGGGCCGCCTGAAAAAACAACGCCCATTGCGTTTTTGAAAACGTCAACGCTTGCGGAAGGCAAGGCGATTTCTGAATAAAAGCCCAGCGCCCTAAAGCGCTTTGCAATCAAGTGCGCGTACTGGCTTCCAAAGTCCAAAACGACGATTTTTTTGCGGTTGTTTGTGTTTTCCATTTATACATTATACAACAGTTCGTTTTGTTTTGCTAGTGGCGCTAGCCCAGCACCCTGTTCTTGCCCTCGCGCTTGGCTTGGTAGAGCTTTGCGTCGGCGGCTTTGATGAAGGCGTCCATGTCTTTCAGGCTGGAAACAGGTCCGCTTGAAAAGCCGCCGCTAAAGGTAAAGTCGCCGTTTATGGCGGCGGCGCAGTTTTTGATTTTTGTCAAAAAGTCGTCGGAGGAAAGGCGGGGAACCATCACAAGGTATTCGTCGCCGCCGTAGCGGAAGCAGTTTTCGGCGCCGAACTCCGCCTGCAAAATGCAGGCAAACTTCACCAAAAGCTCGTCGCCGCGCGCGTGGCCAAATTTGTCGTTGTGGCTTTTAAAGTCGTCGATGTCGGTCAGCATCATCGTGATTTCCGAGCCTATCATTTCCTCAAAGCGCAGCCTTAGCGCGGCGCGGTTTTTGAGCTTTGTCAGCGCGTCGGTAAGCGAAGACTCGCGAAGGCGTTCGGCAAGCGCGTGGTTCATAACGGTTTGTCGCGCGACCTTAAGGTATTGGTAGTAGCGCGCTATGTTCACTATTACAAAAAAGACGTAAAGAATCGGATAGTTGACGTTTGTCGCCGCGCTCACTCCGGCAACCTTGTCCATTAGCCAATAGAAAAACCAAAACGAAATCGTGATGAGCGCGACGGAGAAAATGGGACGCACCATGAAAATGCAGGCCAAGAGCAGTTCCAGCGTGACGAATACAAGAATCTGCTCCTTTAAGACATAGTCAAGGATTGAAACGTAAATCGCGAAGGCCGAAAGCGTCGTCAAGAAAATTCCGATTCTGACGGTCAGCGCCCTATGCGAGAATCTTCCCATCTCGGCGGAATGCGTAACCACATACAAAAAAAGCTGGGCGGCGGCTGTAAAGAGCGTGACGTAGGCGATTCTGTGGTGGAACATCCAGCTGTTGGGGATGGACGGGTCCAAGTTCACTTCAAAGCTGAATGAAATGCCAAAGCATATTATTTCCATAATCATGATGATTATCGAAATGACTCTGGAATTCCTTATGTTGGCGCAATCCAAAATGAATTGAATGTCGTCGCGAGGCTTTTCAATTCCTAAAACTTTTTTTACTGAAAACCGCATCGATTCTCCGCTCTAGTTTTTGCCCTTTGACGCCCCTTGTTTTACGGCTGCGGCGATGAAGTCACGGAAGAGGGGGCCCGCCTTGTTGGGGCGGCTCTTGAATTCCGGGTGGAACTGAACTCCAACCATCCATGGGTTTCCGGGAACCTCGCAAGTCTCAACCAAGTCGCGCTCCGGGTTGACTCCCGAAATCACAAGGCCCGCGTTCTTCAAGTCGTCGCGGAACTTATTGTTGAACTCGTAGCGGTGGCGGTGGCGCTCCCAAATCGTCTTTGAGCCGTAAGCCTTTTCAACCAAGCTTCCGGGGGCCACGGAACATTCGTATTTTCCAAGGCGCAAGGTGCCGCCCAAGATTTTTCCGTTTTGGTCGGGCATTAAGTCGATGACCGGGTAGGGTGTTTCCTTGTTCATTTCGGTGGAGTTGGCGCCGGCCAAGCCCAAGACGTTTCGCGCGTATTCGATTACCAAGATTTGCATTCCAAGGCAAATTCCAAAGTAGGGAACTTTTTTTGTTCGCGCGTACTTGGCCGTGTTTATCATTCCTTCGATTCCGCGGTCGCCGAAGCCTCCGGGAACGATTATCGCGTCGGCGTTCTTTAGGCGCGCGGCAGTCGTCTTGTCGTCGGTCAAAAGCTCGGAGTCAACCCAGTCGATTTCGACTTCGGCCTCGTTGTGGATTCCGCCGTGAATCAAGGATTCGACGACCGACAAGTAGGCGTCGTGGAGCGCGACGTATTTTCCGACAAGCGCGATTGTGACCTTGCGCTTGGGGTTGTTGAAGCGGTCCACCATTTTTTTCCAGTCGTCCAACTGGCTTTGGCTTTCCTTTAGGCCCAGGACTTTGCAAACGGCCTGGCCCAAGCCTTCCTTTTCCATTTGAAGCGGAACTTCGTAAATCGACTTTGCGTTGAGGTTTTGGATTACGCAAGAGGAGTCGACGTTGCAAAAGGCCGCCAAGCGCTCGCGGGTTGTCTGCCCGATGTCGCGCTCGGTGCGAAGCATTATGACGTCGGGCTTTATTCCCAATTCCTGCAATTCCTTCACGCTGTGCTGGGTGGGCTTTGTCTTAAGCTCGTCGGCCTTTTTCATGAAGGGAACAAGCGTAAGGTGAATGTAGCAGCAGTTTTCCTCGCCGACTTTGTATTTCATTTGGCGAATCGCTTCCATAAAGGGAAGCGACTCTATGTCGCCGACCGTTCCGCCGATTTCCGTTATGATTACGTCGGCGCCGGTTTCGTCGGTTGAAAGCAGCATGCGGCGCAAAATTTCTTCGGTGATGTTTGGAATTACCTGGACGGTTCCGCCGTGAAAGCCTCCCTCGCGCTCTTTGTTGAGGACGCTAAGGTAAACGCGGCCGGCCGTCGTGTTGGAGCTTTGGCTAAGCGTCGCGTCGGTGAAGCGCTCGTAGTGGCCCAAGTCCAAGTCGGTTTCCGCTCCGTCGTCGGTGACGAAAACCTCGCCGTGTTGGATCGGATTCATCGTGCCCGGGTCGATGTTCAAGTAGGGGTCGAATTTTTGGTTTATAACCTTGTAGCCGCGGCTCTTTAAAATAAGTCCAAGGGACGCGGCCGCGATTCCCTTTCCCAAACCTGAAACAACTCCGCCTGTAATAAAAATATACTTGGTCATAACAAATCCTTATGTATTGTGTTCTAGAAGTCCGCCAATTTTGGAGCGCGCGGATAGGGAATAACGTCGCGGATGTTTTCCATTCCGGTTACGTAGCGGATAAGGCGCTCAAAGCCCATTCCGAATCCTGAGTGCGGAACCGTTCCGAACTTGCGGAGCTTTAGGTACCAATCGTAAATCGACTCGTCCATTCCGCGCCTCTTGATTTCGGCCAAAAGCTTGTCGTAGTTTTCCTCGCGCTCGCTTCCGCCGTTAAGCTCGCCGATTCCGGGAACCAAAACATCGCAGGCCTTTACGGTCTTTCCGTCGTCGTTTTGCTTCATGTAGAAGGACTTGATTTCCTTTGGATAGTTGTAAACCATCACCGGCTTTTTAAAGATTTGTTCCGTCAAATAGCGCTCGTGCTCGGTGGCGATGTCGCAGCCCCAATACGGCTTGAACTCAAATTTGTCGGCGCGCTTTTCCAATTCCTTGATCGCGTCGGTGTAAGTGATGCGCTCAAACTTTGAGTTCACGACGTGCTCCAACTGCGCGATAAGGCCGGGCTGGATTCTCTTGTCAAAGAATTCCAAGTCGGCGCGGCATTTTGTGAGAGCCCAGTTAAGAAGGTACTTGACGAAGTCTTCTTGCAAGTCCATGTCGTCGTCAAGGTCGTAAAAGGCCATCTCGGGCTCGATCATCCAGAACTCGGCCAAGTGGCGCGGAGTGTTTGAATTTTCGGCGCGGAAGGTCGGGCCAAAGGTGTAGACGCGGCTTAGCGCTGTGGCCAAGGTCTCGGCCTCCAACTGGCCTGAGACTGTGAGCGAGGCTTTCTTTCCGAAGAAGTCCTTTGAGTAGTCCACGATTTTGTGGGCGTCCTCGACTTTCATTCCGCCGGCGCCGGCCTTTACGCCAAGCTCGGCGATTTTTTCAAGCGAAAGGGTTGTCACCTGGAACATCTCGCCCGCGCCTTCGCAGTCCGAGCAAGTGATTTCGGGCGCGTTGATGTAGACAAAGCCGCGCTCCTGGAAGAATGAATGCACGGCAAAGGCCATTTGGTTTCGCACGCGGAAAACGGCGCCAAAGGTGTTCGTTCGGGCGCGCAGGTACGCGTTGTCGCGAAGGTATTCCATCGACATTTTGTTTTTTTGCAATGGATATTCTTCCGGCGGACACTCGCCCAAAACTTCAAGTTTTTCCAAAGTCACTTCAACGGCTTGGCCTGAAGCGGGCGAGGGAACCAAGATTCCCTGGGCGCGCACTGACGCTCCGGTGTTAAGCTTTTTGAGGGATTCTTCTATATTAGACGCGTCCGCGTTGGCGGAAGGGTTTGAGCGGTCAAAGGTAAGCTGGATGTTTGCGAAGCAGCTTCCGTCGTTCACTTGGACAAAAACCAAATTCTTTGAGTCGCGAACCGTGCGGACCCAACCGCAAACCGTAACCGCGCGCTGGTCCGGCGCGCTTGTGAGCAAGTCTTTAATCAAAACTGGAACCATATTTTTCCTCTATAAAAATATTCGTTTAGTCTAGCGCAAAAGGCGGCTTTGTTCAACCGCGTGGGGGACTTTCAAATTTATTGAAAATTCGTTATAATCGACGGCGGATGAAGAAGAAATTTCTTTGGGCTTGCGTCACGCTGGGCCTTTCCGTTCTTGCGATTTGCGCCCTTTTTTATAACGGCGGCTTTTCGTTTGAGGAATTTTTGCAGGACATAAAAAACGCTTCTCCAGCTTGGCTTTGCGCCGCCCTTCTTTGCGCCCTTGCTTTTATCTTTTTTGAAGGCTGGGCCCTCACTTTGATTTTGCGGACGCTGGGATTTTCGGTGAAAAAGAGGAGCGGCTTTTTGTACGCCGCCGCCGACATTTACTTTTCTTCGATAACTCCGTCGGCCACGGGCGGCCAGCCGGCCAGCGCCTATTTTATGAGCAAGGACGGCTTTAGGGGCTCGCACGTCGCCTCGGCCTTGCTGATGAACCTTACGATGTACACGCTTGCGCTTGTGACTATCGGAACCTTTTCCATCGTTTTTTTTCCGCATGTCTTTGTGGAATTCAACACGGCCAGCAAGGTTATGATTTTGTTCGGAATCCTCGCGATGGCGGCGATGGCTGCCTTGTTCATTTTGCTCTTAAAAAAGCAAAGCCTTTTGCTAAAAATCGGAAGGGCCCTTGTTTTCATCCTAAACGGCCTGCGCTTGGAAAAGGCCGCGCAAAAGTTCAATTCAAAGCTTGACTCCGCCATAAAAAACTACAATGACTGCGTGGCTGTTTTGGCCGGCAAAAAAAGCCTTTTGGCAAAAACATACGTTTTAAATTTGTTGCAGCGTTCGGCGCAAATTCTTGTGACGGTCTTTTGTTTTTTCGCTTTGGGCGGAAACTATCAAGACGGCCTGAAAATTTTCGCCATACAAGCTTACGTCGTTCTTGGATCGAATTTCATTCCGGTTCCCGGGGCGGCTGGCGTTTCTGAGTTCATCATGTACTTTGGCTATATGATGCTGTTGAACGAGGAAGCCGCTTGCGGCCTTGCGATTTTGAGCCGCGGAATTTCTTTTTACGCCTGCACGGCGATCAGTTTGGCCGTGGTGTCAGCGGGATACTTTGCGGGCGGATGGAATAAAAACAAGGAAGAGGCAAAACAATGATTGGCTTTTACGACTATACCGTGATTTTGACTTATCTATCAATGCTTTCGGCGACGACCGGCATGATTCTATGCTTGAATGACATCGGACACCCATACTTGGGAATGTTCTTTTTGATGTTCTGCGGCTTGTGCGACACTTTTGACGGAAAGGTGGCGCGCACAAAAAAGAACCGCACCGAGCAAATGAAAAAGTTTGGAATACAAATCGACTCGCTTTCCGACTTGGCGGCCTTTGGCTTGCTGCCCGCTTGCATCGGCATTTCAATGCTAAGAACCGGAATCGTTTTCATCGATTTTCCCGACTTTAAATTTTTTCACCTTGCCGACAAATCTACGATAATAAAAATCGTTCTTACCGTAATAGCCGTCTTGTACACTCTTGCCGCGATGATCCGCTTGGCCTTCTTTAACGTGCTGGAGGAGGAGAGGCAATGCAACAATCCGCAAAACCCAAAGATTTTCATAGGCCTTCCAGTTACCAGCGCCGCGCTTGTCTTTCCGACAATTCTTTTGATACACATTTTTTCCAGCGCCGACCTTACCTTGCTGTATTTTCTTTTCCTTGCGATTGTGGGCTTTTTGTTTATTTCCGACATTCAGATAAAAAAGCCGACGACGCGCGGCGTTCTTATTATGATTGCGATTGGCGCCTTGGAAGCCGCGCTTTTGGCTTTTGTTTTTATCGTTATGAGAAAGTAAATGGACGGGCTGAACTTTTTGTACAAGAGCGCGGCCGGCCGTCTTTTTTTAAAGGCGCTTTGCGCTCCCGCTCTTTCAAAAGCCTGCGGACTCTTTTTGGATTCGCCGCTTTCGAGTTTTTTGATAAAGCCATTTGTAAAAAAGAACAAGATCGACCTTTCCGAATACCAAACCGACGGCATAAAAACTTTCAACCAATTTTTTAGAAGGAAAATCAAGGACGGAGCCAGGCCTTTTGACATGCGGCCGCAATCCTTGTGCGCGCCATGCGACGGCCTTTTGTCGGTTTGGAACATAAGCCAGGACGGAGGAACCATAATACCCGTAAAGCAAAGCCAATACACAGTCGAAAGCCTGTTAAAAGACAAGGCGCTTGCCGAGCGATACTACGGCGGCCTTTGCCTTGTCTTTAGGCTTTGCGTTGACAATTACCACAGGTACGCCTACGCCGACGGCGGAAAAAAGTCCGCCAACGTTTTTATACCCGGCCGCCTTCACACCGTTCGCCCAATCGCGCTTGAAACGCTCCCGGTGTTTGTTGAGAACGCGCGCGAATATACGACGATAGAAAGCTCCGTTTTTGGCCAGCTGCTTCAAATGGAAGTCGGCGCGATGCTGGTTGGCCGCATAGTCAATTTTGAGCAGGAAGTCGTCGTCGCGCGCGGAGCCGAAAAAGGCTTTTTTGAGTACGGCGGCTCGACAATAATTCTCCTTGTAAAAAAAGGCGCGGCGAAAATCCGCGACGACATCGCCAAAAACTCCGCCGCCGGAATCGAAAGTCCGGTCAAGATGGGGGAACGCATTGGCGCGGCTTGGGCCGCTCGCGCCGACTAACGCGAGACCTTGACGCAGGCCGCTTAAAATTTCAAGGATTCGGCAAGGCGGATTATGGCCATGCGGTTTTCGCCGCTCATTTTTTCCAAGGCTTCTATCAGATTTGCGTATTTGTCGTGCAACTGAATTTTTTTTGCGTCGCTTGTCAGCCTGTGTTCTGAATTTTTCTGCAAGGCGGCCGCCTCCTCTCCTAAAATTTGTTCTAGCGGAACTTGCAGGAATTTTGAAATTTTCAACCCCTTGTCCACTGAAGGCAGGCTTTCTTTTCTGTTTTTTCCGTTTGTGATTGTGGAATATGGAATTCCGGTCGCGAATGCCAATTCTTTAAAAGAAATTCCTTTGCTGTCCATTATGAATTCAACATTCTTCCAAAAAGGGCTCATGGCTTTAAGTTTACCATAAAGAGTTTTTTTGATAAAAAATTTGACTTAATTGAGTAATTATGCTACAATTGAGTAATAATTACATTTTTAGGTTTTAGCAAGGAGGAACTATGAAAATCAACAAGACGGCTTGCGTTGTTTTGGCCGCGCTTTTATTATGCGCCCAGGCCAACGCCGCTAAAAAAGTGAAAGAAACGCCATCTTCTCAAAAAGCTAAGAGCGTCGAGACTGTTCAGGAAAACAGCTTAAAGCGGAAGGTCGCCATAGCCCGATTTTCAAACGAGACGACTTACGCAAAAGGGGCTTTTTACGACAAGGAAAACGACCCGTTGGGAAAGCAGACCCTTGACATCCTTTCGGCCAAGCTCGCCGCAAGCGGAAAATTCATTCTATTGGAACGAAGCGACCTTGAGCATATAAACGCCGAGCAGAATTTGAGCGGAATCACGGCTCAAAAAATAGGCGCGGACTATCTTATAATCGGAAGCCTTACAAAATACGGCCGCAAGAACACCGGCGAGACAGGACTTGTTTCCCGCACAAAGAGGCAGACAGTCGAGGCCGGCGTGTCAATCCGTTTGGTTGACGTTTCCACTGGACAAATCATTTATTCAGAAGAGGCGGAGGGAACGGCCGAAACGCAGACCAAGACAACTTTGGGCATGGGCGGACAGGCGGGCTTTGACGCGACGTTGAGCGACAAGGCCATTGACGCGGCCATAAGCCAGTTGGTCGAAAACATCGTGAACAACTGTATGGACAGGCCTTGGAAAAGTTACTTTCTTTCGGTCGATGACGATTCTGTAATAATTTCAGGCGGAAAGAGCCAAGGCGTAAGGGTTGGAGATTCCTTTGACGTTCTTGTTCGCGGAAAGAAAGTCAAGAATCCTCAGACAGGAATGATGATAGAGCTTCCTGGAACTGTCATTGGGGACGTGACCGTTGTCATGTCAGGCGGAGAGGATCCTGTCAACGAATGGTCTATGGTGACTTTGACCGGAAAAGTGGACAAGAACAATCTTGGCGCCTACATAATTCAAGAGAAGGAATAGGAGGCTGTATGAAAAAGATTGTTTTCCGTTCCGCGTTCGCGGCTTTGGCTCTGTTGGCGGCGGCCTTGATTCTTTCAACCGCGCTTTTTTCCTGCATGAGCGCCACCACTGTTCGCCAAGGCCTTGAGAACGTGGCTTACTTGGAAATTATGGGCGACAAGAGCAAGTATCAGACAGTGACTTCCACAAAGTCAGGCGCGACTGAGTTCTTGCACTTGGTTCAAGTGGTGATTGACGAAGACGAGGCTTTTGACGCCGAAGTCAACTCAATAAAAAACAGGGCTGTCGAAAATGAATTTTCTTACAAAATTGCTACTGGAACCCATACGATTGAGATTTCTTTTGAAGGCCGCCGCGTTTTAAGGACTCAGATTTTTGTTTCCGCCGGCCAGACAAAAGTTATAAGCCTTCCGTAGAGAAGGACTTTGATGGAGGCATTTTAAAGGAGGAATTATGAAAAAAATTCTTTATGTTGGAATTGTGGCGTTGGCCTTGCTTTTTGCAAGTTGCGCCACAACGTCGACAAGGCAGCCGTCGATTTACAACTGGTCGAGCTACACCAAGGACACTTACGATTACATCAAGTCCGGCGAGGAGGACAGCATCGAGACTGTCCTAAAGACTTACCAGTGGATCATCGACAATCAGACGGGAACTGTTCGAGAGACTGTTCCCCCTGGAGTTTGCGCCGACTACGGCTATTTGTTGGCCAAATCCGGCCGAGTTCAAGAGGGAAAGAAATTTTTGCTTAAGGAAAAAGAACTTTATCCTGAAAGCGCTCCTCTTGTTGACAGCGTTATCAAAATGATAGAGAGGTAGAGCCATGAAAAACAAATTTCTTTTGCCGCTTTCGGCCGTTCTTTTTTCGGCCATTCTTTTTTCTTGCGCGACAGGTTCAGGCGTTAAAAAATCTGAGGCTTATCCTGAGTTTTACGGCGAAAATCCGCCCGCCTCAATTTTGATAATGCCGCCTATAAACAAGACCAACAATGTTGACGCCAAAGACTACTTTTATTACACGCTTCCGGCGGCGCTCGCCAACTACGGTTACTATGTTTATCCGGCCCTTCTTTCAATGAACACCTTGCAGGAAAATTCCGCCTACGACGCCGAGTTGTTTTTGGAAGGAAACGTGACGCGATTCAAGAAGAACTTTGGCGCGGACTTGCTTTTGTTCACCACAATCACTGAATGGCAAAAGCATCCTGTTGGCGGCCATGTAGACGTCACGGTTGAATACGCCTTGCGCTCTACAACTACCGGCGAATTCGTTTATAGAAGGACCGGAACTTTTGACTGCGACACCTCGTTTAAGACCGGCCTTTCTGGCGGCGGAATCTTAGGACTTGTAGGCCTTTTGGCCGACACCGTTGGAACTGCCGTGAAGACTGCCGCCACCGACTACACCACTGTGGCTCGTTGCTGCAACTATCTGACTCTTTCAGACATTCCTTATGGAAAGTATTCCCCTGGATTTGGAAACGACGGAGAAAGCATGTCCGGCGTGAACCCAATAAAGACTTCGGCGAAAGTTTCGGGAGTCAGCGACTAGTTAAAAAATCCGAATCGACTTCAAGCCGCGCCTCCGACATTTGGCGCGGACTTGAGAGACGATTTTTTTTTTGTTGGCGGATTTCGCTCAAAGCGCGGGGTGGGGCGCGGCTTTTGAACTGGAAGCGTTTTGATTTTTTTATAATGCGTTTGCCCTGAGCGCGGTTTTTGCCGCTCTTGACTTTCCGCCGTCCATCGCGCTATAATGCCCAAAATTTTTGGAAAGATGTCTGAGTTGGTTTAAGGTACGCCCTTGGAAGGGGCGCGTGGTGGAAACACCACCGGGGGTTCGAATCCCCCTCTTTCCGTAAAGGTTAACCGTTATATCTTGGTTTTTAAGAATTATTTCTTGTAAAACCAAGAAGCCGGGCTGGGGATTCGAAACGGAGCGAGCGCCCCGGCAGGGGGAAGAGCCCGCAAGGACGCGGGCGGAAGCGAGCGCAGGCGGCCTGGAGCGCGCAAGCAGGAAGCTTGGGTGCGGAAGGCGAATCCCCCTCTTTCCGTATTGTTAAACTAAAACTGCAACCGCGCGGGCGTATGAAAAAAGCTCTTGTCCTTTTATTTTGTTTTTTCCTCGCGATTGTTTTTGGAACGGTTGGAATCAACCTTTACGTTCTTGCTTACGCAAAGCCTTACATTTACAGTCAGTTGTCAGACTTGCCCCAGCGTTCCGTCGTGATAATTCCCGGCGCCAAGGTTTACCAAAACAATGTTTCCCATGTCGTTCGGGACAGGCTGGACGCGGCCGCCAACTGCCTAAAGACCGGCAAGGCCCAAAAGGCGTTGATTAGCGGAGACCACGGGCGGCGGGGCTACGACGAAGTGAATCAAATGCGCCTTTACGCGCAAAGAGTTTACGGCTTGGAAAAAGAAATTCTTTTTTTGGATCACGCGGGCTTTTCCACATACGAAAGCATGTATCGCGCGCGGGACATTTTTTGCGTCAAAGACGCGCTTGTGGTCACTCAAAAATTCCACGCCGCCCGTTGCGTTTACATCGCGCGGAAGTTGGGCCTTGACGTTGAGGCCTATGTCGCGCCGGAACTTGCGCCTTTCAGTCCTTGGCTTCACCTTAACTGGGAAGTCCGGGAGTCTTTGGCCCGGGTAAAGAATTTTTTCTTGGTGGCCTTTAATGCAAAGCCGACTTATCTTGGAGAGCGAATTCCCATAAGCGGCGGGGCGGAAAAAACTTGGGACCAATAGCGGCGATTCTTGTTTCCGCCCTTGCGGTTTTTTTTCCATAATTTTTTCTAGGTTTGTTAGCCGGCTGGAACTTTAAAAATTTTTATAGACTAAATTCCCGCAAAGGAATATAATCCTCTCGTTATGAAAGTTTACGGATACTTGTTGTTTTTGGCGATAATTTTGCTTTCCACAAAAATCCTTGGAATCGCCACCAAGAAAATTCATTTGCCCCAAGTTGTGGGCGCCTTGCTCGCCGGAATCATTCTCGGCCCAAGCTGCCTTGGCTTGATAGAAATCACAGACTTTATAAAGAAGACTGCTGAAATCGGCGTGATTATGCTGATGTTCACCGCCGGCATCGACACCGACATGAAGGACTTGAAGGAAACCGGCGGCAAGGCTTTTGTAATCGCCTGTTTTGGCGTGGCCGTTCCCCTTTTGTTTTGCGGCTCGCTTTACTTCTTTTTCTTTGAGCGGTCCGCCGATTTTATGAGCGTGTTGAAGGCCGCCTTTGTGGGAATGGTCTTTGCGGCGACTTCGGTTGGAATTACGGTGGAAACTTTGAACGAGCTAGGAAAGCTTAAGACAAAGACCGGAGCCACCCTTTTAAGCGCCGCGATTATCGACGACATTTTGGGCATTGTCCTTCTTTCCGTCTTGACAGGCTTGAGCGGCCGGGGCGAGGTCGGCGCGGAAGGCGGAGCGGGCGTTCTTTTGGTTGCGGCTAAAATTCTTTTGTTCTTTGTTTTTGTCTTTGCGGTGGGCTTTGTCACAAAAAAAATTTTTGAGCGCATTTCCGAAAAGCACTACCAGTCAAGAAGAATCGCCATTTGGGCCTTGGCCTTTTGTTTTGTCATGTCTTTTTGCGCGGAGGTTTTCTTTGGCGTGGCCGACATCACAGGAGCTTTTTTCGCCGGCCTCATTTTGTGCAACCTTACAAAATCCAGACAATACGTTGCAAAAAAAGTCACAGTCACTTCCTACATGCTTTTCACTCCGGTGTTTTTTGCCAGCGTCGGAATGAGGACGGACCTAAAGACAATGAATTTTGGAATCTTGCTTTTCGCCTTGCTTTTGATTGTTCTGACAATTTTGTCAAAAATTATCGGATGCGGCTTTGGAGCGCGCGTTTGCGGCTCAAAAAAACATGAAGCCTTGGTAATCGGCATCGGAATGGTGGCCCGAAGCGAAGTGGCCCTCATGGTGGCGCAAAAGGGAATCGACGCGGGAATGATTGATTCAAAAATGCTTCCGGCGATAATTTTAAGCGTCATTTGCTCCGCGCTTGTGACTCCAATTTTGCTAAAGGCGGCGGTTTCTAAGGGCCCTGAGCTTGAGTGAGCGAGGCGGAATGAAATTCAAGGAATTCTTTGTAAAAAGGCACGTTTATTTTTACGGCGGAATATGTCTTGCGGCCAACGCGCTGGCGGTCCTTTCCTCAAACCTTACAAGCTTTCCCATGCCTGACAGCCGCCCCATTTTGTTATGGTCGGAATTTTTGGAGGAAAGAAAGTTTTTGATAACTGCCTTGAGCGTCTTTTGCTACGCTTTTCCCTGCGTCCTTTGTTTCTTATACGCTGTCAAGGCTTTGAAATACACAATTGAAGACGATGAGTATAAGGCCATCATGGTTCATATGCCGGGAGCCTTCGCGCTTAGGGGAATCACAGGCTGGATTTGCAACTTTGTCTTGGAAGTGATTTTTTTGTTCCGCTTTAAAAGCTTCTATGGCTGTGAAATTTCCTTCATTCTGATTTCTTCGTTAGCGTCTTACATTTTGCTTTCGATGTTTTCGTTCACCCTAATTTATTTTACGCTTGAAACTTTGAACCGCAATTTGGTTTTGCCTTCCCTTTATCCAGACGGAATGATTTCATCCACAAAGCGAACTTTTTTGGCTTCGATAAAGAGCGTCTTTTTCTTTTACTTTTTTTCGGCAAGCCTTTTTCCCGCCACTTTTTTGGGCATAAGGCTTTTTTTTACAAAGTATTTCCATCTTGAAATTCCAAGTTACTATGACTTTGTGTTTATGTCCATTCTGCTTTTTATGGCCGCGGCTCTTACGGTTCTCATCTCAAGGTATTTTCAGGTTCCGCTAAAAAAACTTGCGGACGGAGCGGAAGAAATTTCAAAGGGAAACTACGAAGAGCGCGCGGTGATTTGCTCCAATGACGAGATGGGCGCCTTGGGAGACGCTTTCAACCAAATGGCCGCTTCCTTAAAAGAAAAGGAATTCATGCGCGACACCTTTGGAAAAATCGTCACGCCGCAAATCCGCGACTACCTTTTGACAAAAAGCGTCGCTTTGGGCGGAGAAACGCTTGAAGTGACCGTCATGTTTTGCGACATCCGGGGCTTCACCACGCTGTCGGAAAAGATGGCGCCTGAAAAAATCGTCGCGCTCTTAAACGAATACTTTACCGGCCTGGAAAAATGCGTGGCCCGCCACGGCGGCGTCATAAACAAATACATCGGCGACGCGATAATGGTTTTGTTCGGCGCTCCGATTCCTTCCGCCACGCACGCAAGCGACGCCTTGGCCGCCGCGCTTGAAATGCGCGAAACGCTTTCCGGCATGAACAAGGGCTGGAAAGAGCGCGGCCTTCCAGAAATCCGTTTTGGAATCGGACTGCATTCCGGACAGGTCTTGGCGGGAAACATAGGCGCGGCCAACCGCATGGAATACACGGTCATCGGCGACACGGTCAACACGGCGAGCCGCATAGAAGGCCTTTGCAAACTTTACAAAAAGGATTTGCTTGTGTCTCAAGGCGCCGCCGACCTCATTCAAGCCCAAAAAGCGGCGCGAACCGAGACTGCTGGCAAGACTGAAACTGCGGCCGCGGCGTTGCCCGCTCTAACTTTTGTGGCCGACGCCGAAATCCGCGGCCGCAAGGAAAAAGTCCGCGTCTTTACAATAGCCTAAAAGTAAAAGATTTCCTCAAACTTTTTGTCCAAGGCCACGCAGAGAATGAGCGCGAGCTTTGCGGTGGGGCAGAACTGGCCGGTTTCTATAGAGCTGATTGTGTTGCGCGAAACGCCGACCATTTCCGCCAGGGCGCTTTGCGACAATTTTTTTTCTTGGCGAATTTCCTTAAGATGGTTTTGCAACACAAGGTCTTCGTTCATGCCTCGTTCCCCAAAAAGCGGCCGCTCAATTCAAAAATGTATACGACGATTAGCGACGCTAAAATCGCAAGGTATCCGAGCGCCACAAAAAGTTCGTGCAGTTTTTTCATCTTGAAAAATTTCACGAAGAAGGCCACGCTCAACATTCCAAAAAAAACAATCCAAACTTGCGCGCTGACCTTGCGCGTCAAAATCCAGTTTATAGCGCTTACAAGGACGCAGAATCCAAAAGAGGCCAAGTACGCGACTTTTGCCGCTGTCTTTTGAACTTCCAAATCCTCAATGTCGCGGCCTGCGTTTTCTCCTCGGCTTTTTTGCAAAATCTCTTCTTTAGTCATTTTTCTCCTCCTAAAAATAGTAGCTTAAGTAAGGCGTCGCGCAAAGGCGGCGCGTGGAAAAATTTTTGTCCTTGGAAAAATCCGAAAGGTCTACGAGGACGGAAAGGCCGATTCTAAAACCATTTTCTTTGCTAAAGGCGTATTCGGCGCCGCATTCAAGCCCCGCGGCGAAAATGTCGCCTGAGTCAAATCTCTTTTGGCCGCTTGTCCAGCCTCCGCTTGATTCGGAAACGCCTCCAAGCTTAAAGCTGAAGTTTGGCCCCGCGAAAATGCCAAAGCGGCCCGGAATGTTTTCGATTCCGGCAAACGTAAGCTTTAAAAGCAGGGGAATGTCAACTGTCATAAAGGAGACTTTTGTCTTTCCCTTTTGGTCTGTAAAGGAAAAGCCGTTGTTGTGGTGGAATAAGGCTTTTAATTGCAAGGCCGTTACTTGGTTGAAATTCCATTCCGCGGCCGCGCCGGCTCTAAAAGTCGGGATAAAGTCAAAGTCGGACTCAAGCCCGCCGGCTTTGACAAAGGCTGTGTTGATTCCGGCTCCGCCCTCGATTCCAAAATAAAATTTTTTGGCTGGCAAGGGCAAGGCCAAAAGCGCCAGAAAAACAAGCGCCAGGGATTTTTTCATAATTCTTCCTCCGTTAGCGTTGCCAAGTAAACTTGGCATACACGGCTAGAATAGCATTGCCAAGTAAACTTGTCAAGCCTTTTTTGGCAACCGCATAAAAAAATAAACGCGGCTCCCCAGTCGCGCGCCGCTTTTCTTCTACATTTACTGTTGCGGCTTCAACCGCGAGTAAGGCCGTTCGATTCTCCCGAGAGCGTTTTTGTCTTGCTTATAATCCGTTTGCCTTGTCAATAGGCGCGGTTGAAATTTTGCGCGGCTTTTTATAGAATTGCCTCATGCGACTTATTTTTATCCGCCACGGCGACCCCGACTACGAACACGATTCCCTTACAAAGCAGGGCTTTAAGGAAGCCAAGCTTTTGGCCAAGCGCGTGGCCAAATGGAATGTCACGGACTTTTACGTTTCGCCCCTGGGCCGCGCGCAGGCGACGGCGAAAGTTTCGCTTGACTTGGTTGGAAGAAAGGCCAAGACGCTCGACTGGCTGCGCGAGTTTTACGTTCCGGTTGTTGACCCTGTCGACGGCCACAAGCGCATTCCCTGGGACTTGATGCCTTCCTACTATTTTTCCGAAAAAAAATTTTTGGACAGGGAAAAGTGGCTTGACACAAAGCTAATGAAGACAGGCCCCGTCGCCAAAAACTACAAGGAAGTTTGCGAGGGCCTTGACGCGCTCTTGGCCAAGTACCATTTTAAGCGCGACGGCTTTTTGTACAAGACCGACGGAAAAATCGCCAACCCAAACTTTGACCAAAAGACCTTTGTTCCCAACTACCACCTTTTGTCCAACAAGGACGAATACGACCAAAGGACAATCGTTTGCTTTTGCCACTTGGGAGTGATGTTCGCGGCGATAAGCCATTTGGTCGGCTGCTCGCCTTTGATTTTGTGGCAAGGTTTTTTTGTCGCGCCAACGTCGGTTACGGTTTTGAACAGCGAGGAGCGCGAGCGGGGCAGGGCGGTCTTTAGGGTGGAACGCTTGGGCGACACGCGGCACTTGGGAAAAAGCCAGCGCATTTCTTCAAGCGGCTACTACGCGCCGGTTTTGCAAGAGCTTTAGCGGAAAGATAAAACAAGAACGGCCCGCCGACTAGCGGCAAAAAAAAACGGCAGCAAGCCAAAGATTGCTTGCTAGCCGCATAAGCCGCAACATTCGCGCTTGCAAAAGGCTCGCGCGAACAGCGGTATTTCCTACTTACAGAATTCTTTCTTCAAGAAGTCCAAGTCCAGTTCTGGGTAAAGAACGTGGGCGCTTAGCAAGGCGTTGACGCGCTCTTTGGCTTTGGCCTGAACCGAAGCGTCAAGGTCGATTTTTCCCTTGGCTGGCTTTCCGTCCTTTGTAAGGCCGGGCTTGGTTCCCTTAAGCACAAAGTCGATGATGGAGGCGACTTCGGCCATGTCCTTTTCGTTCATGCCAAGAGTCGTAAGGCCCGGAGTTCCGATGCGGATTCCGCTGGTCCACCAGGCGCCGTTTTTGTCGTAGGGAAGCGCGTTGGCGTTGGCAGTCACTCCGCACTGGAAGAGCGCGGCTTCCGCCTGCTTTCCTGTAAGGCCGTAAGTTGTCACGTCAACCAGCATAAGGTGGTCTTCGGTTCCGCCTGTCTGCAAGACCATTCCCAAATCAGCGCAAGACTTGGCGAGCGCCTGCGCGTTCTTGACGACCTGAGAGGCCCAGTCGCGGTAGGCCTGAGTGTTGGCTTCCTTAAGCGCGATTGCTTTGGCCGCCATGACGTGTCCGAGCGGGCCGCCCAAAACCATCGGGCATCCCTTGTTGACATAGTCGGCGTATTCCTTTTTGCAAAGAATGATCGAGCCGCGGGGGCCGCGCAACGTCTTGTGGGTTGTAGTCGTTACGACGTCGGCCCATTTTACAGGGTCGTTGTCGCCTGTCCAAACTTTTCCGGCGACGAGGCCGGCAAAGTGAGCCATGTCAACCATCAATGTTGCGCCGCACTTGTCGGCGATCGCGCGGAATCTTTTAAAGTCTATCTTTCTTGGGTAGGCGGAAAAGCCTGTGAGCAAAATCAAGGGCTTGACTTCCATCGCCTGCTTTTCAATCGCGTCGTAGTCCAAAAGGCCGGTCTCTTTGTCAACGCCGTAGGGATGGCTTTCGAACATGCGGGCGCTGACGTTCATTCGGTAGCCGTGAGTCAAGTGGCCGCCGCAAGAGTAGTCCAAGCCCATCAATTTTTGGTTTCCGAACTTTTTGCGCAATTCGTCAAACTGGGCGTCGGTAAGGTCGGCCAAAGATTTTACGCCAAGCTCCTCCAATGTGGGAGTCTCGATTTTCTTTGAAAGAATCGCCCAGTAGGCCACGAGGTTCGCGTCCGCGCCTGAGTGGGGCTGAACGTAGGCGTAGTCCGCGCCAAAAAGCTTTTCGGCCTCGCGGGCGGCGGCGTTTTCAACCGCGTCTATGTTCACGCAGCCGCCGTAGTAGCGGTGCTCGGGATAGCCTTCGGCGTACTTGTCGGTCAGCAAGTTTCCCATCGCGGCCTGAACGTTGAGCGAGCAGTAGTTTTCGCTCGCGACCAACTTAAGGTGGCTGCGCTGGTTTTCCAATTCGTTGACGATAGAGGCTGCGATTTCTGGCCCCACGGCGGCGACTTGCTGCAAGTTGGCCACATAGGCGCACATGGCGGCGTTGGGCTTTCCGTTTGACTTGGCAAGGTAGTTTTCCAAAGGCGTGGACATAGATTCTCCTTATGCGGCGGGCTGGCCGCGTTTTATATATTTTAAAAAAGTTTAGTGAAATTTAAGACTTTTTTCAAGCGCCGTCCGCCCATGTTCCACTAGAAAATTAAAAAAAAAGGTGTATAATGATTCTCATGAAACGTCTTGCAAAAAAAGGAAACATGAATGCCAGAATGAGCGTCGCGCTTAACAAATTTAAGTCTCGATTGACTTCCTATCCGCCGGGAATGTGTCCTCTTGTCCTTTACCGCTCGATTTTGCAAATGTCGATGAACCAAAGTTGCGGAAAATGCGTTCCTTGCCGTGACGGACTTTATGAGGTTGATAGGTTGTTCGGAGCGATTTTGCGTGGCGAAGGCACTCAAGAAATTTTGGACAAGATGGAGTCCTTGTGCAAGATGATCGCTCAAACTTCGGATTGCGCCGTGGGCGTCGTCGCGGCGAATACTGTTTTGGACAGCCTGGTTGAATTTCCCGACGAGTATCAAAGCCATGTTCAAAACCGGCGTTGCGTGGAAAATAAAATTCAAACCATTCCTTGCGTGACGATGTGTCCCGCCCATGTAAATGTTCCCGGCTATATAGCGCTTGTAAAAGAAAGGCGTTGGGCTGACGCGATAAATTTGATTCGCGACAAAAATCCTTTTCCAACTTCGTGCGCGATGGTTTGCGAGCATCCTTGCGAGAGCAGATGCCGCCGTTCGATAATCGACGAGGCGATAAATATTCGAGGATTAAAAAAATTCGCGGTTGATCAGATGAGCGCTCGCGACGTGGCCCTTCCTAAAGCGAACGTAAAGACAGGAAAAAAGATTGCGATTGTGGGCGGCGGCCCTTCTGGCTTGACATGCGCCTATTTTTTGGCGCTGATGGGACACAAGGCCGTTGTGTTTGACGAGCGCGAAAAGTTGGGCGGCATGCTTCGATACGGAATTCCGGCATACCGCCTTCCAAAGGAAAAATTGGACGACGACATTCAAAGCTTGCTGAAGGCGGGCGACATCGAGATAAAAGTTGGAACAAAAGTGGGCCGTGACGTTCAACTTGAAGATTTAAAGAAAAATTACGACGCGCTTTATTTAGGAATCGGAGCGCAAATCGGAAACAGGATGCCAATTGAAAACGCGGATTGCAGCAATGTTGTTCCGGCCGCGGATTTTTTGCAAAGAGTTGCCAAGGGCGAAAAAATCGATTTGACGGGAAAGCGGGTTGTCTTGATTGGCGGAGGAAATGTGGCGATGGACGCGGCTAGAACGGCCGCCAGATTGAACGCCCAAACGATTCATGTTTTTACAAGAAAGAGAGACGATATGACGGCGCTTTCCAGCGAGATTAGAAGCGCGATGCAAGAGGGTGTGCGTTTTAGGACGCTGCTCAGCTTTTTAAACATCGAGGCTGACAAAGAAACGGGCCTTGCCGTCGCGGTGTGGCTTCAACCGCAAATTTTGGGCCCTTACGACAAGAACGGCCTTATGACCACAGAACATTCCAGCTCTTATCCTTATCGTTTTAAGTGCGACCTTTTGATTTTAGGCGTTGGTCAAAGAAGCGACACTGAGGTTTTTGAGGCGGACGGCATTCCTGTGGAACGCGGAAGGATTGTCGCTGACGAGGCTTGCCAAGTGAACGGCGCGGAAGGAATTTTTTCTGGCGGAGATTGCGTCACCGGCCCTTCTACCGCCATCAACGCGATAGCGGCCGGACAAGTGGCAGCTTATAACATTGACGAATACTTGGGTTACAGCCATAAGGTTGAATGCTCGATAAAAGTTCCGGGCGCGCTTCCTAATGTTTGCGTTCCTACAGGCCGCGCCGTGATAGAAGAGCGCGACCCTTTTGATCGGGTCCAAGACTTTGAGCATGTCGAAGTTCCTATGACAGAAGAAGAGGGCTTTAGGGAATCGTCGCGCTGTTTAAGGTGCGACCATTTTGGCTGCGGTTCCATGCCTGGAGGATGGGGAGAATGATTTCTTTAAAGATAAACGAAAAGGAAATTTCAGTTTCGGAAGGAACTACTATTCTTGAGGCGGCGCGGCAAAACGGAATCGACATTCCCACTCTTTGTTATTTGAAAGGTGTGAGTCAAATAGGTTCCTGCCGCCTGTGTGTTGTTGAAATTCAGGGCCTTGATCATTTTGTCGCCGCCTGCAAAACGCAAGTTAAGCAGGGCGATGTCGTTGTGACTGAATCCGAAAAGCTTGATTCTTACAGAAGGGAAACGCTAAAGCTTATCCTTTCAAACCATGTAGTGGACTGCATGAACTGCGTGGAAAACGGAGCCTGCCGCCTGCAATTTTTGTGCAATAAGTTTGGCGTTCAAAATTCCGAATATCACGGCTCACGGACAAAACTTTTTGACAAGTTTCCTGTTTTGGACTCGCATCCATACATTTTTTATGACCCTTCAAAGTGCGTTCATTGTCAACGTTGCATAAACGCCTGCGCGTCCTCCGCGGGAAACCACACGCTGAAAAGCGGGCGTAACGGCGTGTTTCATTTGGTGGAGGCTCCGTTTGGAAATGACTGGAAAAATTCTGCTTGCGAGTCGTGCGGCAATTGCGCGGCTTCCTGTCCGACAGGGGCGCTTTCTTTAAAGCGGAAAAAAAATTACCGCGAGTGGGAAGTCAAAAAAGTTTTGACCACATGTCCTCACTGCGCCACAGGCTGTCAGTTCTATCTTGTGGTAAAAGAGAATCGCATTGTAAATGTTGAGGCCGCTGACGGCCCTTCAAACCATGGGCTTTTATGCGTAAAGGGACGGTCTGGAAGCTTTGACTTTATTTTTTCGGAGGATAGAATAAAAAAGCCTCTCATAAAGAATAAGAAAACCGGCGAGTTTGAGGAAGTCTCTTGGGAAACGGCCATTTCATACACGGCAAAAAAATTTATGGAACTCAAAGAAAAATACGGTCCTGACTCGCTTGCGGCCTTTGCGTGCTCTCGCAGCGCCAATGAAGACATTTATATGGTTCAAAAAATGGCGCGTGTTTGTTTTGGAACAAACAACACTGACAACTGCGCTCGCGTATGCCATTCCGCGACTGTCGCGGGGCTCGCAAAGACTCTGGGAAGCGGCGCCATGACAAATCCCATTTACGACATCACTCACGACGTTGATTGCATAATGCTTGTGGGCTCCAATCCTGAAGAGGCGCATCCTGTGGTCGGAATGCAAATACGGCAGGCGGTTGAAAAAGGAACGCGCCTTATTGTTGTAGATCCCCGCGACATAGGGCTTGCAAAAAAGGCTGACATTCATCTAAAGTTGCGCCCGGGAACTAATGTCGCTTTTGCCAACGGAATGATGAATGTGATGATAGAAGAAAACCTTGTTGACAAAAAATTCATCGACGAATTTACCGAAGGCTACGAGGATTTAAAAAAACTTGTGGCGGACTATACTCCTCAAAAAGTCGCGGAGATTTGCCATGTTGATCCTGACAAGTTGCGCGAGGCGGCTAGAATGTATGCCACGGCCAAGAAGGCGCCCATCATTTATTGCCTTGGCGTTACGGAACATTCAAGCGGAACTGAAGGTGTTATGTGCATGTCAAATATGGCGCTCCTTTGCGGAAAGCTTGGAAAGGAAGGCTGCGGCGTAAATCCCCTTCGCGGACAAAACAATGTGCAAGGCGCCTGCGACATGGGAGCCTTGCCAACCGACTATCCCGGATATCAAAAGGTTTCCGACGAGAATGTTCGAAAAAAATTTGAGAAGGCTTGGGGCGTTCCGCTCAATCCCAAGCCCGGTTTGATGGCTACCGATGTTTTTCCTGCCGCGATAGACGGAAAAATAAAGGGCCTTTACATTTGCGGAGAAGATCCTGTGGTTTCCGATCCTGACAGGGCGCATGTAATAAAAGCCTTGGAAAGCCTTGATTTTTTTGTCGTCCAAGATTTATTTATGACAAAAACCGCGCGCTACGCCGATGTGATTCTTCCTGCGTTAAGCTACGCGGAAAAGGAAGGAACTTTTACAAACACCGAACGGCGCGTCCAGCGCATTAGAAAGGCTGTTGCTGTGGAAGGTCAAATGCGATCCGACATTGACATTATTATTGATTTGATGAACGCCATGGGCTACCAGCAGCCGCGTTTGACGGCTTCTCAAATTATGGACGAGATCGCGTCGCTCACGCCTAGCATGGCTGGCATTTCTTACGAGCGCCTTGATTCAGGTCAAAGCTTGCAGTGGCCTTGCAAAGACAAGGAAAGTCTAGGAACTCCAATTATGCATGTCGGAAAGCCTGCGCGCGGAAAGGCTCTTTTGTATCCCGCTTCTTACAAGGCGAGCGCCGAACTTCCTGACGAAGAGTATCCTTTGTTTCTTACTACAGGAAGAGTCCTTTACCAATATAACGCCGCGGCTATGACAAGCCGCTCGTCTGGATTGAACGAAATTTTGGACGAAGGCTTTATCGAGGTGAACTATAAAGACGCTCAAAAACTTGGATTTAAAGACGGCGAACGAATCAGCGTAAAAAGCAGGCGCGGCTCCATTACGGCTACGGCGCGAGTTGGAAAAAAAGTTTCGGAAGGCGAAACATGGATGCCGTTTCATTTTCCAGACTCGCCTGTAAATGTTTTGACAAACGCCGCCCTTGACGATTTTGCAAGGATTCCTGAGTACAAGGTTTGCGCTGTTCGCTTGGAGAAAATTTGCAATGGAAATTGAAGAGGCGCAGGCTCTTGTCAAACAAAGCCTCTCTCCAATTTTGGAATTTGAAGAGACGGCTTTGAAGGATTCATACGGAAAGATTCTTTTTGAGGATGTTTTTTCGCCAATAAATATTCCGCCTTTTTCTAAGTCCGCGATGGATGGATACGCTGTTAGTTCTTTTGATGTCGATGGCGCGAGCAAGGAAAATCCCGTTGAACTTGATGTGCTGGAAGAACTTTATGCCGGCGAGTGGAAAGAAATTTCTTATGCAAAAAAATCTGCCGTCCGCGTTATGACAGGTTCGCCGCTTCCGTCAGACTATGACTCCGTTGTAATGCAAGAGGACTCTGACTACGGCGAAAAAAAAGTTTTGATTTATAAAGGCGGCGAGCCTTTTAAAAATTGTTGCGTTCTTGGAGAGGATGTTAAAAAAAACGAACGGCTTTTGCCTGCTGGAAAGCGCCTTGGCCGCGCGGAACTGGCCTTGCTTTCTGGCGCCGGCTTTGCGTCTGTGAAGGTTAAAAGGCCCGCTAGAGTTTCCATTCTATGCGTTGGAAGCGAGTTGCAAGAGCCAGGGCGTTCGTTAGAAAAAGGAAAAGTCTACTCAAGCCTCGGAAGCGCTTTTTCTTGTTCCGTGACGCAAATGGGCTTTCTTGTTGTTCGTGAAAAAATCATAGTCGATGACAAGATGCGAATAGCTGAGGAAATAAAAGGCGCCGTCCGCGATTCGGACATTGTAATCACTACGGGGGGAGTTTCTGTCGGAAAAAAAGACTTTCTTCCGCAGGTCTTGGAGTCTCTTGGAGCCAAAACGCTTTTTTGCAATGTGAACGTTCAGCCAGGAACGCCGACGCGCGGAACTTTGTTGGACAACAAATTTGTTTTAAGCCTTTCAGGAAATCCTTTTGCGGCCTTTGTAAATTTTGACCTTTATTTTTATCATGCGGCTGCGAGCCTTATGCGCTCGGATTCTTTTGAGTTAAAAAAGACTTGCGCAATTTTGCAAAGCGATTATGATAAAACAAGCGTCCGACGGCGGCTTTTGCGCGCTCGCATGGAGAATGGAAAAGTTTTTCTGCCTTCTAAAAATCATGCCTCTTCAATTATAGGAAATTTGGTTGACTGCAATTGCTACATCGACATTCCGGCAAAAAAAGCGATTGTTCCTGGCGACAAAGTTCAAGTTGTCATGGCGGGGGCGTGATTATGGTGAAAAACGACGCCGCTAAAAAAATTTCTGTCGCCATTCTTTGCGGCGGCGAAAGTTCTCGAATGAAAAAAGACAAAGCGCTTCTTCTTTTAGGCGGAAAAACTTTTTTAGAGCGCTTTCTTGTGGAATTCTCAACTTTTGACGAAATATTGTTTTGCGCAAAAGATCAAGGGCGGAGCGAACTATACAGTGAAACGCTTTTTCCTCTTTGCGAAGAGTTGAATTTGTCCGATAAAACAAGATTTATATTTGACGAGTCTCATGAAAGAGGTCCTTTGGAAGGGCTGCGGAGAGCGCTTTTAAAAAGTAAAAACGAGACGCTTTTTGTTTGCGCCTGCGACATGCCTTTTGTCAAAAAATCCTTCGTTGATTTTTTAGCTCTCTTTCTTTGCTCAGATTATGATTGCTATGTTCCGACTATGGACGACAGGCCGGAGCCCCTTTGCGCGATTTATAACAAAAACGCTCTTCCAGCGGTTGAGGGGTTGCTGAAAAACGGCGAGCGGAAAATCACAAGGCTTTTTGAGCTTGCGCCTACGAAATTTATTCCAATTGAAAAATGTTTTTTTGACAAAAAGATTTTTTTTAATATAAATTTTCCAAAGGACTTGGAGGCGGCAAAAAAGCCTTTTGTTTTTTGCGTCAGCGGGCTAAAGAATAGCGGAAAAACGCGAATGGTTTTGGCTTTGTTGTTAGAGGCTAAAAAACGCGGTTATAAATGCGCCGCTATAAAACATGACGGCCATGATTGTTTTTCTGACGCGGAAGGAACAGACACATTTTTGTTTTCTAAAGCGGGCTCTGAAAGTTCCGCCGTCTTTTCTGAAGGGCGCTTTATGTTTTGTTCAAAGGCCCGCAAGGTTTGTCCTGACGATTTGATAAAAAATGCGCTGGCCCTTAATTCTAGTCTTGATTATGTTGTGATAGAAGGATTGAAGAATTCGGATTTTCCTAAAGTAGAGCTCTTGCGAAAGGGAATTTGCGAAAAATCTTTTTGTAAAAAAAATCTAATTTGCAGGGCTTCTGATTTCAATTTTTTTTCAGAAGACGGCATTCCAAGTTTTAACACGGACGACTTTGAACGGATTTTTTCCTGCGTTGAAGATTTTTTTAAAGGAGGGGCGTTTTGAAGCTTGTAAAGACAAAAGACGCTGTTGGTTGCGTTCTTTGCCATGACATGACCCAAATCATTCCTGGGCAAAAAAAAGGGCCGGTTTTTAAAAAAGGCCATATTGTTCAAGAAAAAGACATTCCTGTCTTGCTTTCCATAGGAAAAGAGAATCTTTATGTTTGGGAAAATAAAAAAGGCTTTCTGCACGAAAATGACGCGGCCAAAATTCTTTGCGACATATGCATGAAAGATTCAAGCGACATGAGGGCTTCGGAGCCTAGCGAAGGAAAAATAGAAATTTTTGCGGAAAAAAAAGGGGTCTTAAAAATAAATTCAAAGGCCCTCTTCAAGTTAAACAATATTGGACAGATGATGGTCGCGACGATTCATGGAAACCTTCCGGTAAATGTTGGCGACAAAATTGCAGGAACGCGAATAATTCCTCTTGTGATAGAGGAAAAAAAAATGCGCCGCGCCGTTCGAATTGTTGGAAGAGAGCCGCTTTTGAAAATAATTCCATTTGCCCATAAAAATGCCGCCATTGTGACGACGGGGAGTGAAATAAAAAAAGGTTTGATAAAAGACGCTTTTGGGGCGACATTAAAATCAAAACTTATGGAATATGAAGTGAATGTCATCGGACAGGTTTTTCCTGGCGACGATTTGGAAGAGATTAAAAAAGAAATTCTATCGTTCGCTGACGCCGGCGCCGACTTGATTTTATGTACGGGCGGAATGAGCGTTGATCCTGACGACAGAACTCCCGCCGCCATAAAAGCGTGCGGCGCAAAGATTGTTTCCTACGGCGCTCCAGTTTTGCCAGGCGCCATGTTTTTGCTTTCGTACTTGAGGCGCGGAAAAAAAATGATTCCAGTTTTAGGTCTTCCTGGGTGCGTCATGTATGCGGCAAGAACAATTTTTGATTTGTGTTTGCCGCGCCTTCTTTGCGAAGAGCGCCTTTCCGCAAAGGAATTGAGCTCGTTTGGCGAAGGCGGTCTTTGCCATGGCTGCAAGGAGTGTCGTTATCCTAATTGTGGATTTGGCTCGGTCGCGCGCGGCTTGCGATAAGGAGGCGGATATGAATGAGTTCACTCACATAGATGAAAAAGGAAGGGCTTGCATGGTTGATGTAAGCGAAAAGCCTCAAAGCGCAAGAGGCGCTTGCGCAAGCGGAAGCATTAAGGTAAGCCAAAAAGTTTTGGACGCGCTCAGGGAGGACAAGGTTCCTAAGGGGGATGTTTTTGCCGCGGCCAGAATAGCCGGCATAATGGCCGCGAAACGAACTTCGGATTTGATTCCTTTATGCCATCCTCTTTCGCTTTCAAATGTCACGATTGATTTTAAGACGCTTTCAGACAAAAAAAAGATTTCGTGCGAGTGTTCTGTCAAGCTTGTTGGAAACACTGGAGCCGAAATGGAGGCGTTGACAGGAACAAGCGTCGCTCTTCTAACTATTTATGACATGTGCAAGGCGTTAGATAAAGAAATGGAAATAGGCGAAATCCGTCTGGAGGAAAAATTTGGCGGAAAGTCAGGTTTGTATAAAAGGAGTGGAAAATGAAAAAAACGGCATTTGTTTTTAGCTTGATTTTTGTCGCATGTTTTTTATCTGAATTCTTTTTGTCGTCTTGCAGCAAAAAGAATTCAGATAAGACGGAGATAACGGTTTTGGCGGCCGCATCTTTGACGGATGTTTGTGGCCGCATAAAAACCGCTTATGAGAAGCGAAATCCTAATGTGAATGTTCTTTTTTCTTTTGGCGGGTCTGGCGCTCTTCAAGCGCAGATTGAGGAGGGCGCTCCGTGCGATGTTTTTATTTCCGCCGCAAAAAAACAAATGAACGCGCTTTTAGAAAAAGATCTTGTTGATAAAGACTCTGTCTATGATTTGCTCAAAAACCGTCTTGTATTGATTGTTCCAAAAAACGATAAGAATAAAGCCGTTTCCGACAAAGGAGGCGCCGCCGTGTCGTCATTTTACGATCTTGCCTTGCCGGAAGTGAAGTTGATTGCGGTTGGCGAAATAAAAAGCGTTCCTGCGGGGCAATACGCAAAGACTGTTTGCGAGTCGTTAGGAATTTGGGAGACGGTTCAGGCTAAGGCAAATTATGCAAGTGATGTTAGGACCGCTCTAGTTTGGGTTGAGGAAGGCGTTTGTGACGCTGGAATTGTTTACGCAAGCGACGCGGCTTTTAGCGAAAAAGTTTCTGTCGCCGCAAGTTCTCCAGAGGGCTCCTGTCCTCCTGTGATTTATCCTGTTGGAATTGTCAAATCATGCAAAAACAAAGGCGTTGCTAAATCTTTTGTTGATTTTCTTTATTCGGGCGAGTCGGCCGCCATTTTTAGAGACGCTTGTTTTGTTCCATTAGAAAAGGAATATAATTGATGGATTTTTCGCCTCTGTTCATTTCGTGCAAGGTGGCTCTTATGTCAACGGCCATAACATTTTTTTTAGGCCTTTTTGCCGCATGGTTGGTGGGGCGCGCTGGCCGGGCAAAGTTTTTTGTTGACGCATTTCTTTCTCTTCCGCTTGTACTTCCTCCGACAGTCGTTGGATTTTTTTTGTTGGCTTTTTTTGGACGGAACGGAATTGCCGGTTCTGTCCTTGCTCGTTTTGAAAAAAATATTTTGTTCACATGGCAAGGCGGAGCTTTGGCGGCTGCCGCGGTTTCTTTTCCAGTGATGTATCGGACTGCAAGAGGCGCGTTCTCGCAAATCGATTCTGAAATAATCAACGCGGCTAGAACTTTGGGCTTGCGCGAATTTTATATATTTTTCAAAATAATGATTCCCCTTTCTCGCCATGGAATTGCGGCCGCCACTGTTCTTTCGTTCGCGCGCTCGTTGGGAGAATTTGGCGCGACTATAATGGTCGCTGGAAACATTCCAAAAAAGACCCAAACTATGTCTGTGGCCGTCTATACGGCGATGCAGGGAGGAGACAAGGCGCTTGCGTTTAGGTGGGTCTTGATAATATTCGCTTTTTCAATCGTTACATTGTTTTTTATAAACATTGTGACAGAACGAGCCTCAAAAAGGAGCGAAAATTTATGAGCCTTTTTGCGCAAGTTCAAAAGCGTGTTGGAAATTTTTTCCTCAACGCAAAATTTGAAACAGGCGATGAAACCCTTTCTGTTTTGGGCGCGTCTGGCGCTGGAAAAAGCCTTCTGTTGAAATGCTTGGCTGGAATAGAAAAGCCTGACAATGGAAAAATAATCTTAAACGGACGAGTTCTTTTTGATTCGGAAACGCGTATAGACCTCGCGCCGCAAAAGAGGAGCGTTGGATATTTGTTTCAAAGCTGCGCCCTTTTTCCTAATATGACTGTCTTTCAAAATGCTGTTTGCGCGGCGCGCGACAAAGACTTTGCCGCGCATTGTTTAAAAAACTTTGGGCTTGCGGGAAAAGAAAATTTATATCCCCACATGCTTTCTGGCGGAGAAAAACAGCGGGTGGCTTTGGCTAGGCTGTTGGCTTCTGAACCTGACGCCTTGTTGTTTGACGAGCCTTTTTCCGCTCTTGACTCAAATAGAAAGTCGGAGCTTGAACGAATGATTTTAGATTTGCTTGAAGAAAAAAAAAGGCCTTCTATTTTAGTGACCCACGACAGAAACGAAGCCTTTAGGCTTTCAAAAAAAATTTCGGTGATGGAAAGCGGAACTCTTTATGAGCCCATGGACAAGCTCGATTTTTTTGAGCGTCCACGAACTTTGTCTCGCGCGATTCTTGGCGGTTGCAAGAACATTACCAGACTTGAATGGAACGGCGGCCAAAGCGCGACGGCGCTTGATTGGGGTATGGAGTTGAGTTTTTCGAGTGTTGTTCCAAAAAACGAGCGAAAGGGGTTTGCCGGCTTTAGGGCTCATTTTTTTGAGACGGGCGAAAAAGGAGGGCAAAATGTCTTTCTGTGCAAGATTGAGCGCGTGATAGAGGACGCTTTTTCTTATGTCATTTATTTTAGGCATGACGGCTTTTTGGGCGACTCTAAGTCGCTTCTTTGTTGGGAAGTCCAAAAAGAAGTTTGGAAAAAAATAGAGCCCTCTCTTGAACAAAAGAAGCTTTTTGTTAAAATCGACGCAAGGCGGCTTATGTTTTTGAATAAGGAAGGAAGTTGAAAAATTGAATCAATTCTTGCGCGACGCTTTTGGACGTTCAATAAGATACCTTCGTGTTTCGGTGACTGACAAATGCAACTTGCGTTGCAAATACTGCGTTTCCAAACAATGCCCCCTGGCTTTGCCTCGCGATGAAATTCTTAGCTTTGAGGAAATTGAATTCCTTGTCCGCGTTATGGCAAAAATGGGCGTTAAAAAAATTCGGCTTACCGGCGGAGAGCCGCTTTTGCGCCGTGACCTTCAATCTTTAGTCAGAAACTTGCGTTCTGTTCCTGGCGTGGATGAACTTTGCCTTACGACAAACGGAATCCTTTTTGCCGACATGGCGGCAGGCCTAAAAAAAGCCGGTCTTTCTAGGGTGAACATAAGTCTTGACACATTGAGCGAAGAAAAGTTTTTGTCGCTTACAGGATTTGACGGTCTGGTCGCTGTTTTAAAAAGCGTGGAAACGTCGCTTTCGTTGGGCTTTAAGACAAAGGTAAATTGCGTTCTTGGCAGTTGGAATGAGGACGAGATTTTTGATTTGGCTTTCTTGGCAAAGGACAACGCTGTCGACATTCGTTTTATCGAACTCATGCCGATTGGCGGCGCCTTTGGAATGAAAGGGCTTTCTTCTGATTGTGTCCTAAGGTCTTTGGAGGAACGTTTTGGAAAGGCGAACGCGTCAAGAAAAAAATTGGGCGAAACTGCCCGTCTTTTTTATTTTGACGGTTTTAAAGGCAGGGTGGGCTTTATTTCTCCGGTTAGCAAGCCGTTTTGCGATGAATGCGACAGGCTTAGACTGCTTTCTGACGGCCGTATAAAACTCTGTCTTTGCTCTAACGATTTTATTGACACAAAAAATATATTGCGCTCCAATCAAAACGCTGATACAATCGAAAATTGCTTGAGTGAAAAAATTTTCGCGGCTCTAAAAAGAAAACCTAAGGCGCGCTCGTTTGCTTGTCAATCAAACGGCCTTTTGGGAAACATGTCACAAATTGGGGGCTGAAATGACAGGAACGATTCGTGCCGTTTGCATAAGCGAAAAAAAAGGAACTGTAAAAAAAGATATAGTCTCTTGCAGATTGTTGGAGGATTTTGGTTTGGAAAACGACGCTCATGCCGGAAGCGAGAGGCAGGTGAGCCTTTTGTCATGGGATGAAGTTGAAAAGTTTAAAAAAACGTCAGGATTGAAAGACAAAATTTTTCCTGGCGCGTTTGGCGAAAACCTCCTTGCGCAAGGCTTTGACTTTAAGGCGTTCCCAGTCGGCTCTCGTTTTAAATGCAACGATGTTGAACTGGAAATAACGCAAATTGGAAAAAAATGTCATTCCGCTTGCGATATTTCAAAAATAAGCGGAAAATGTCTTATGCCCACGGAAGGCGTTTTTGCCAGAGTTGTTCACGGTGGGGTAGTCGCTTCCGGCGATCGGCTTGAGCTTTTGCGAGAAAGACGTTTTTCCGCGGCGATAATCGTTTCTAGCGACCGTTCTTTTAAAGGCGAGCGCGAGGATAAAAGCGGGCCTATTTTAAAAGAAATTTTGTCCGACTCCGGCTTTCTTGTTTGCCAACGCTCTCTTCTTCCAGACGATCAAGAGGCTTTGTATAAGACGCTTTGCAGTTTGGCGGACATTCAAAGGCCGGATGTAATATTTACGTCAGGAGGAACTGGATTCTCTCCTCGCGATGTGACTCCAGAAGCGACTCTTCGCGCCTCAACAAAAAACGCTCCTGGAATCGCGGAGGCCTTAAGGGCTTACAGCATGACGATTACAAAAAATGCCATGCTTTCGCGAGGCGCGAGCGTTATTCGAGGAAATACATTGATAGTGAATTTGCCGGGAAGCCCTAAAGCGGCAAGAGAATGCGTCCAATACTTGCTTCCTGTTTTGGAGCATGCGATTTGTCTTTTGCGCGGGGAGATTGTTGAATGAGCTTTTTGCCAAAAAAAATCAGCAGAGTTTTTTTAGACGGAAGGGTTGAGGAAAGGACTGCGTTTTTTTTAAACGAGCGAAGGCTCTTGATAAAAGTGAATGGAAATCCTTGGGCTTCCATTGTTTGTTCTGACGGAAATTTGGTTGACTTGGTCGCAGGATGTCTGCTTTCTTTTGGCGTAATCGAAAAAAAAGACCAAATCGTTTCGATTGAGATTTGTCCGCAAAAAATCGCCGCCTCTGTCGTTCTTTCAAAAGAAGTGGACTGTTTTTCTAGCCTGCAAAAGCAAGAGTCATGCTGTCCAAAGAATAAATTTTTAGAAATGGACGATGAAAGAATTCCGTTAAAAAAAATAGCTAAAAGCGGCTTTGAGGAGAAATGGATTTTTGCGCTGGCAAAAAAATTTGCGGAAGACGGTGATTTGCACAGGAAAACTTCCGGAACCCACCGTTGTATTTTAGCTCGAAACGGCGAGGCGGTTTTTGAGGCGGAAGACATCGGCCGTCACACCGCTATGGACAAGGTTCTTGGCTGGATGCTTTTGAACGACATCCCCGCAAGTCAAGCCTCAATTTTTACGTCAGGACGCGTTCCGTTGGATATGGTTGAAAAGGTTGTTCGCGCCGGAGTGGGCGTTTTGATTACAAAATCCGTTCCAACCTCTCAGAGCGTTCAGTTTGCGAAAGAGCATGGCCTAAAACTTTTTTTTCGCGCATGGCCGGATAGTTATGAGAAGGTCTAGAAAAAAATAGAAAAAAGCGCGATAATGAGTCTATGACAGTGACTTCAAACGAAAACGGCGATTCCATCACATTCTTTGTCGAAGGAAAAATTGACTCCACTACCGCCCCAGATTTTGAGAATGCGATTGTCGAAAAGGCCTTGAGCCATAATTTTGTTGTTTTGGATTTTGCAAAGGTTGGATATGTTTCGTCCGCTGGATTTCGTGTTCTTCTTGTCTTGCAAAAAAATATGACAAAAAAAGGCGGTTTGAAAATTTTAAATGTTTCGCCTTCCATTATGGAAGTTTTTGAAATGACCGGCTTTAAGGAAATCTTTTCTTTCGGTTAAACTAAAAAGAATTGGAATTTTGTATGGCGGAAAAAGCGCTCACGACATTTGAAAGATTGGTTTCTCTTATAGGCGAAGACGAGCGAAAGGCCTTGCTTGAAAAAATGCGGCCTTTGGAAGGCGATCCCGACGCCCGCGCCCTGGAGTCCGGCAAGGACCCTACGATGAACGCGGACGAAATCGTCTTGGAAGAAAACATAAAGCAAGAGTCCATCTTTTACCGCTTGATTTTGTGGCTGCGTTCAATCCTAACCTCAACCTCAAAAGAACAGCTTTACAACGACGACAAAATCATGGCCCTTTTTAGAAAGCTGAACCGCGAATACCCCGGCTTGCTTGATTACAAGGGCGCCCTGCTTATGGGCATATTTTACGAAAAGCTTTTGGAGCTAAAGAAGGCCTCCGATTTTTTCAAGCCCTACCTTGACGCGATTTACGAAAACATCGGAGGCTTTTACGTTTTTCTCGGCTCGATGGTTGTTCCCGAAGTCACGCAGAGAATGAACAAGGAAGTCGATCCGATGAGCCTTCCGCTTGAACGCGAAGTCACCGGAGAGCTGCGCGCTTCGTTCCTAAGAAAGATGGAGGACATCATAAAGGAGCTGCCGTCGCACAGAAGGGCCTACTTGTACCAGTGCGCGGTGTCGGTGGATTGGCTTTACCAATTCACAAAGCTTCCTTTTGAGCGCTTTATTTCCGCTTTTGGAGCGGGATTGAGCGATTCGCAGGTCGCGCGCTTTGAGACAGTCACAAGCGAGTTGAACGCCTTCGCGAAAATTTTGTGCAACGGAAAAAGCATGCCGACCGAAGCCTTTGAGTCAATCTTTTTGTTCTCGGCCAAAAAGATGGTTCCCAATTCCAGCGAGGCCAAGGACGACGATTCGCGCGCGAAGGAATTCATGGACAAGGCCAATTCCTATTTTACGATTATCCACATGTTCATAAACAGCGTTCCGCTCCGCTACGTCAACAAGGTTGTCTACAACAACATCCAATGGTCTCCCGACCAGTTTACCGGCGCCGAAAACTGGTTCGCAAAGTACAAGGAGCAATGGAAAAAGCTTTTTGACGAACAGTGGAGCGCATGGCTAAAAGAAAAAAAGCGCGTGGCGCTAAACAAAATGCTGAGCGAAAATTTCGGCATCGACAAAATTCCCTTGTTGCCTGTCAGGCCCTGGGCCAACATGTGGGGAACAGGCGTCGACTTTCACTTTGAAAACACCGCGGGCTTTTTGTGGTGGTTCGTCTCCAAAAAGCAAAACGATGTTGTCGAGCCTCTTAAGATTCTTTTGCTTGAAGGCCAGTTTGTCAACAAGGAAAACCGGGCGGAGTTCGCCAACACGCTGAACGAGCTCACGCAAGTTTCTTCAAGAATGTACGACTTTGAGGAAGACATTTCCGACAAGGGGCAGACCGGCTTGGTCTTTGAAAAGCTGGCCAGCGACCACCTGCGCACTTTGGCCGCGCAGTCAAAAATCGACACGCTGATAATAGAAAAAGAGGCGATCATAAAGTCGACGAAAAATTCTTTTTGCAACCAAGCCCGCTCAGTCCTTAACATTCTGAACGGAGTCTTTGCCGAAAAAAAAGACACCCGCTACGACGGCATCCAAAACCTCGCGTCGATTCAGGGCTCGCAAAACGCGAACTTTAGGGCCAGCCTTCAAAAGAGCCAAAAAATCTTTGGCGCGGCGCTGGACATCCTTAAAGAGCTTGAGCAAATCGACATTCCCAACAACGGCGCAAAATGAAACTGATTGATTTTTTGCAAGGCCAAAATCTTTTGCAAGACAAAAAGCCGCCGCAAATGGGGCTTTTTCCCTTTTACAAAAACGGCGAGCCCTTTGAAGGAGCCGCGCCAAAAGCCTCCGACGGCCAAGAAATCGCGCGGCCCATGTGGGGCATGACCTTAAAGGCCGCGGGCTCCATGCGTTTTAGGTGGAACGAAACTAATTCCAACCGCGACCGATTCCTTAACGGCCTTTGCGAACGCTTTGGCGGAGCGGGGCAAGGCGAAAAGCGAATCGTTCCGCTTGAATTGATTCATTCAAAAATCGTTTTTGACGTAAAAGAGGCCGGCGACAGTTTTCAAAAGCAGGGCGACGGAATAGTCACGCAAAACAAAAGCTTGATTCCAGTCGTCACCGTAGCTGACTGCGTTCCCCTTTATTTTTACGATTCAAAGACCGGCGCTTTTGGAGTCGCGCATTCCGGCTGGAAGGGAACCGGAATCGCGGCCGAGGTCGTTGCGTTGATGAAAAAAAACTACGGCTCGGACCCGCGCGACATTCTCGCCGCGATTGGACCGCACATCCACGACTGTTGCTACTTGGTCGACAAGGAGCGCGCCAAATACTTTTCCGATAATTTTGGAAGCGACTGCGTCCAAAAGCTGTCGCAAGCCCAAGACGGCGGCGTTCAAGAGGCGGGCGGCCCGGGCCTTTTTGGCCAAGAAAAAAATTCCTTTCAAGCCCAAGACTCGGGCGGCCTCTATCGGCTTTCCCTTTTGCGCGCCAATCTAAACGTCTTGGCGGCAGCCGGCGCGCTGGAGGAAAACATTGTCGCGGCAAAAAACTGCACGGCCTGCGAAGAGCGCTTCGGCTCCTTTAGGCGCGAAGCCGCCGCTCTAGACGTTCCGGCCCAAGAAAAATCGCGCTTGTTTACAACCCAAGCCGCATTTGTTATAATGGAAGACGCGGAAATCAATCGATGAAAGTTGAGCAATTTTATTCTGAAATTCAAAAGCGATACGGCAACATAACTCGCGCGCGCGGCCCGTTTTTGTACACGCAAAAAAACGTCCGCCTGACCGACTTTAACCAAGAAGGCGGCCGCGCGATTTTGGGCTGGGACTCTTCCGCCTACACTGTCTTTAAAAACGTTCTGAGCAAAGGCTTGGCAGGTTCCTTTAACTGCGCCTACAAGGGCCAGCTTCAAAAGGCTGTGTCGGAGCTTTTGGGCGGCCAGCGGAAAATATTTTTCTTTTCGCATAAAAAGGCCGCGATGGAGGCCGCGCTTTTACTGGACGCGCAAAGTACAAGCGTTTACAAGCCCTTTGCCGGCGTTGACTATTCGGCGGTAAAGAACGTCATCGTCGCGCCGCCGCTTCCGTGGACAAACAATTTTTGGATTTTGGCGGCTAGCGGTCTTGGGCAGCCCAACGATAGCGACCCGGCAATCATTCCGTCTGAGAATTTTCCGCCGGCCTTGCTTGCCGCGGCGGCGCGGGCCGTTTACGATTTGATGGCGGCGATAAAAGTTCGGCAGGAAAAAGATTTTTTTATTTACGACAAGGTTCTGTCAAAATTTTTTGAGCGCCGTTCATGCTGGCTCCGCCCAAAAGTTCCGCAAGAAAAATACGACGCCTTTGTTTTGGCTTGCCTTGACGCCGGCGTTCTTGTCAATCCAGACTATAACGCGGATTCAATCGTTCCCTTTGGAGCGGACAAGGGCGTTCTAAAAAAAATGGGGGAAATAAATGTCTGACGCGCAAATTATATTGAGCGCGGCGCAACTTTGTTTGGGAGGCCTTTGCGCCTTTGCCGCGATTTTGCTTTGCGCAAAAAAAAGAAGCGCTTCTGTCGTTTGCCTGTTGGCTTTTGTTTTGACCAGCTACGCGCGAACGGTATACAAGCTTCTTTGCGATTTGGGAATAGTCACGGACTTGAAGGCCGCGCTTTTTGGCGTTCCGCTTTTGACGCTGGCTTTTGAATGCGTTCCTCCGGTTTTCTTGCTTTTGTCGATAATTTTCGCGATCGCAAAAAAGAGGTAGCTAGTGACAGAGTTTGAGTTTTGGGAAAAGTTTGTAAAGGCAAAAGGCCTTGACCCTGAGTCAAAGTTTGACGGCGTTTTTGGCTTTGAGGCCCAGGGCTTTTTTGGGGCGGAACGAATCGCGGCCCTTTTGGCCGGTAAAAAACGCGCGGCCTTTTTTCCGTATTCCAGTTATGTCGTTGACGACGGCCTTCTTCCAGTTAGCGGAGAAAACTACATCATTCTTGGCGCGGGCCGCCAGCCTGTTTGCGTAATCCAGTCCACTCGCGTTCAAGTCGTTCCCTTTGGCCAAGTTACGATGGAAATGGTCGAGGCGGAAGGAGAGGATTCTTCCGTTGAGGAATGGCGGCAAAAGACCCGCGAAATCCTGGAAGACGAATGCCTTGCCGCTGGCATTCCTTTTTCCTCGGACACCAAGCTTGTATACATGGAATTTGAAGTCGTTTTCCGCGCGTAGTTGAGCGGAAACGTAGTTGCGCGCGCGGCGAAAATTCATTACAATGCAATCATATGAAACTTTACACACGCCGCCACTTGTTTTTTTCTACAATAACAACAGTGATGATTACCGCCGCCGCAGTTTTGGGCGCGCAAAAAATATTTTTTTCGGGAAGCCGTTCCCAGCCGCAGGAGGCCGTTCCGCAAAAAAATGCCGATGAGGAAAGCGCCGCCTTGCAATCCGCTCCAAGCCAACAAAGCGCTCAAAGCGCCGGCTCGCAGTTTTTGCAAAGCCAAACGCTAGTTGCGTCTCCAGCCGTGACATACACCGCCGACGAGCAGCAGAACATTTCGGTTTACCAGCAGTTCAACGAGGCCGTCGTCAACATCACGACGCAAGTCATGGGCATGAACTGGTTCTTTGAGCCGATCGCCGAAGACGGCGGCTCCGGCTCCGGTTCCATCATAGACAGCCGGGGCTACGTGATAACCAACGTTCACGTAATCGAAAAGGCGACAAAGATTTACATTTCGCTCTACGACGGCAGCCAGTACGAAGGGCGCGTCATTGGAAGCGACGTGGAAAGCGACATCGCCGTTTTGAAGTTCGACCCGCCAAAAGATTTGGTTTTAAAGACGATTCAGTTTGGCGACAGCGAAAAGCTAAAGGTTGGCCAAAAGGTCATCGCCATAGGAAACCCCTTTGGCTTTGAGCGCACCCTCACGACCGGAATCGTAAGCGCGCTGGGCCGCCCTATCAAAAACTCAAACAACATCATCATTCGCGGAATGATTCAGACCGACGCCTCCATCAATCCCGGAAATTCGGGCGGCCCGCTCCTAGACACGGCGGGCAACATGATTGGCATCAACACGATGATTTATTCGTCAAGCGGCTCCAACGCCGGAATCGGTTTCGCCGTTCCCGCCTCAACCGCCCGCCGCGTCGTGTCCGACCTTTTGCAGTACGGAAAAGTGCGCCGCGGTGCGATACAGGCAAGCCTTGTGCAGATGAGCCGGGCCATCGCCGACTACGCGCGCCTTGACATAAGCTACGGAATTTTGGTCAGCGAGACCGCGCGCGGCGGAAACGCCGACAAGGCTGGAATCAAGGGCGGAACGCAGGCCGTCCGCTACGGAAACTCCCGCAACGCGCGGACATTCTACATCGGCGGCGACATCATCGTCGGCATTGACGGCGTCCAGGTTTCGACGTATTCCGACTACTATTCGATGCTGGAAAACAAGCGGCCCGGCGACACTGTTACGGTGACGATTCACCGCAACAAGAAAAACTACGATTGCAAGGTTGTCTTGGCCGAAGAAAGTTCGGTCCAGTGACGGCGGGCCGTTTTTGGGCTTGCGATGAATTTAGGGATTATTGTCTATGAGAAAATTTGTTGTCCATTCGCCGTACGACCTTTCGGGCGACCAAGGGCCGGCGGTTCAAAAGCTTAGCCAAGGCTTTTTGCGCGGCGACCGCTTCCAGACTTTAAAGGGCGTTACAGGAAGCGGAAAGACTTTCACGATGGCCAAAATCATCGAGGCCGTCCAGAGGCCCACGCTTGTCATTAGCCACAACAAAACTTTGAGCGCCCAGCTTTACCGCGAGTTCAAGACCTTCTTTCCCGAAAACGCCGTCGAATACTTTGTTTCCTACTACGACTACTACCAGCCTGAAGCCTATGTTCCCGCCCGCGACTTATATATAGAAAAGGACGCGGCGATAAACAAGGAAATCGACCAAATGAAAATGGCCGCGACCTACAGCCTTATGGAGCGGCGCGACGTTATTGTCATCGCGACTGTTTCCTGTATCTACGGCTTGGGAATGCCTGAACTTTACAAGGCCATGCGCGTTCACATAGAAAAGGGAACGACTCTTGACCCCCGCGCGCTCGCCTTGGAGCTGGCCCAGATTCAGTATCACAGAAACGACATGGTCTTGGAGCGCGGAACTTTCCGCATAAAGGGCGACGTGATAGAAATCTATCCGCCTTACATGGAATTTGACGAAGCCTACCGCATAGAGCTTGACTGGGAGGAAGTTGTCCGCATCCGCCGCTTTAACGTTGTGTCCGGAAAAGTCACCGAAGAGCTTGACGAGACGACAGTTTATCCTGCCAAGAACTTTGTCGTCCCCCAGTCGGAGTTGGAAAGCGCGACCGAGCGAATCCAAAAGGAAATGGAGGAGCGCGTCGAAGTCTTGCGCTCTCAAAAGAAAATGCTTGAGGCCGAGCGCCTAAAGACTCGCGTCACCTACGACATAGAGATGATGAAGGAAATGGGCTACTGTTCGGGAATCGAAAACTATTCGGCTCCAATCGCTGGCCGCGCGCCCGGCGTTCCTCCGGCGACCTTGCTGCATTATTTTCCCGACGACTTTTTGTGCTTGATTGACGAGGCGCACGTGACCGTTCCGCAAATCGGAGCGATGTACGAGGGCGACAGGAGCCGAAAGCAAAATTTGGTTGACTTTGGATTTCGCCTGCCGAGCGCGCTGGACAACCGGCCCCTTAAGGCCGATGAGTTTTGGAAAAAAATCAACCAGGCGATTTTTGTCACCGCCACGCCGCGGCCCGAGGAAGTAAAGCTTTCCACGCAAGTGGTGGAGCAAATCATCCGCCCGACTGGCTTGCTTGACCCGATTGTCGAAGTGCGGCCCAGCGAAGGCCAGATGGAAGACATTTACAAGGAAGTCCGCGAGCGCATAGAGAAGGGCGAGCGAAGCCTTATCCTTACGCTGACAAAAAAAATGGCCGAAGACCTTACCGACTATTTGCTGGGCCTCAACTTAAAGGTAAAGTACATCCATTCCGAAATCGACACCTTTGAGCGCGTGGAAATCCTAAAGGCGCTGCGCGTCGGCGAGATAGACGTTCTTATCGGAATCAACCTTTTGCGCGAAGGAATCGATCTTCCCGAAGTCAGCTTCATCGCGCTCTTGGACGCGGACAAAATCGGCTTTTTGCGCTCGACGACTTCGCTAATCCAGATCATAGGACGCGCGGCCCGCAACGCCGAAGGAAAGGTTGTCATGTACGCCGACCGCATGAGCGACGCGATGAAGGAGGCCATCGACGAGACCCGCCGCCGCCGCTCCATCCAAGAGGCCTGGAACGCCGAGCATGGAATCACGCCCAAAACGATTAAAAAGGCCGTCGCCGACATTTTGGAACATCAGGAGCAGGACGCAAAGGAAACGGCGGCGATTCAGCTAGAGACGCTCAAAAAGTCCGCCAACCTTATGGTGGCCAAAGAGCGGCGCAAGCTTGTCGAGGCGCTCAAAAAAGAAATGTCCGACTGCGCCGAACGATTGGAGTACGAGCAGGCGGCTGCAATTAGGGACCAGATTTTGGACATTGAAAAGACTTACGGAAAGTAAGGCAAAAATTGTTGGCTTCAACGCCTGCTCGTTTTGCTAGTGGAAGTATTTACGTGTCCGCTCGCGCGGACAACTGGCAATACGAGCAAGCCGCCGCCATCCGCGACCAGATTATTGACATTGAAAAGACTTACGGAAAGTGATAAAAACGAGCGGACAAAAAACGCGCGAAGGAGTGTGGCAGCCGGCGCAATACAATACGCCTGAACGCGCGAGCCTTTTGCGAGCGCGTTTGTTGGCGCTTATGCGGCTAACTGGCATTTTTAGGTTTGCGAAGATTTTTTTTGCCGCTATATTGACACAAATCGCGCTTTTCTATAAAATATTAAAACTCACGATTGATTATTAAAGGCAGGTGAAATATTATGTCAAGAACATGCGCGATTTGCGGAAAATCTCCGATGCACGGAAACAGAGTAAGCAAGACTTACCATCACACACGCCACGTTTGGAAGCCCAACCTTGTAAGCGTAAAGGCTGACTTTGGCGACGGCGGCGCTCGCACAATCAAGATTTGCACACAGTGCTTGAGAAGCGGCTTTGTGACAAAGAAAGTCCACGTGCCCAAGGAAAACCAAGCGGCTCAAGCCGCCAACTAAAAAGATGTTCGGGCTTGCCCCGAACATGACTTGGTGTCATCGCCGCGCTAGCCGCGGCGATTTTTTTTTACGCTTCCAGCCTTAGGCCGTCGTGGGCCGGCAAAACGCTGCCGCCGTTCGCGACGATTTTTTCTAGCCTCGGATACTCGGGCAAAATTTCCTTAAAATATTCCGCTATTTCCTGATAGCCAAAGTCGTGCGTCATGTGGGTTGTCCATGTGTGGCGGGGCTGGATAAGGTTGGCCGTTGCCAGCGCTTCTTCAAAGCTAAAGTGGGTTGTGTGGACATCCTTCCGCAGTCCGTCAATGACCGCGTGGACAAGGAGGCCCGCGTTGTCGTTAATCAATTTTATCGATTTTTCGCTGATGTAGTTGCAGTCGGTAAGGTATGCCGCGCTTTTCTTTGTTCCGTCTTTTGCGACGGCGGAAATCAAGTAGCCGGTCGTAGGAATTTTTCCGTGCTTCATCGGAATCGAAATTATTTCCATGCCGCCGATTTTTAGGGGAGCGCTTGGAACGAGTTTTTCGGCGGCGTTAAGGGTGACAAGCGGCTTTCCGCCTCCGATTTGCGTGCGGTGGAAAATGTAGTCAAAGTGCGCTCTTATGATTTTTGTCGCGGCTTTGTCCGCGTAAATCGGCATGGCCTTTGTGAACTCGTTTGTCGGATGCTCAACTCCGTCTTTGTCTGTGTATTTTGAGACCGCGTTGGGAACTTTTGTGTGGCTGAAAATGCGGATGTCGTCAAGGCCGTGCAAGTGGTCGGCGTGGCCGTGCGTCAATAAAATCGCGTCCAAGGACGGAAGGCCGCAGGCGAGCGCCTGGCTCCTAAAGTCCGGGCCTACGTCTATCAAAACGCGCCAAGTCTTTCCTTCAAATTCGTTTTCTATGAGCGCGCTGGCCCTGTAGCGCTTGTCGCGGGGGTCGGAGGAACTGCAGACCGCGCAATTGCAGGCGATTACCGGAACTCCGTGGCTTGTTCCGCTTCCCAAAATTGTGATGACCATGCGGCCATTATCGCGCCAATCAAGCCTTTTTGCAAGCGGAAGAGTTTCCGCCCAAAAAGAATTTGACAACGTCGTCGGCTTGGCCAACAAGGTCAAGTCAAAGGAAATGGAAGTCAAGACCTCAATGGCCGAGCAAAACGAAAGCAACGCCAAGCTTTTGGACCGCCTTTCGCAAATGAAGGACGCCACAAAAGCGGTCGAGGACGCCGCCGCCGACTTGAGCAAAAACACTGAGCAGGTCATCAGCTCGATAAGCGACATCGGAAAAAAAGTTTCCGACTAACCGATTATGTCTCCGCGCGAAACGACTGTCCTGTAGCCGATCGTGTCCAATCTCTTTTGGACGCAGGACAGGCATTGCGCGCTTTCTTCGCCCATGCAAATTTTATTGTCGTAGAGCGCGTATTTTTTTCTGTCCGCGACGGGCGTAAGGTTTGGCATGATAACGTTGGCCCCGCTAAGAATTCCCTTTTCGCGGCCTTTTGGGTCAAGAGTGCCGAGCGCGGTCGTCGCGGGAAGCAAAATGTTTGGCTTTATTAGCCTTATGACAGAAAGCAAAAAGCAAGTCAATTCCACGCTTCCCGCGCTTTCGTTGGCGAACGGCGTGTCCTTGTGGGGAATGAAGGGGCCGATTCCGCACATTTGGGGCGAAAACTCTTCTATAAATTTTAGGTCACAGGCCAAGTCGCTTGCGGTCTGGAAGGGCGAGCCGACCATAAAGCCCGCGCCGACTTGGTAGCCAAGCGCGCGCAAATTTTTTAGGCATTCGATTCTGTTTTTGTAGCTCATGGAGGCGGGGTGGAGCTTTTTGTAATGCCCTTCGCTCGCCGTCTCGTGGCGCAAAAGGTAGCGGTCGGCTCCGGCTTCGCGAAGGCGCTTGTAGCTTTCAAAAGTACGCTCGCCGACAGAAAGCGTAACTGCGCAGTCGGGCCGCTCGGCTTTTATTTGCTGGACAAGAGCGCATAGCCGCTCGTCGGTCCAGTAAGGGTCTTCGCCGCCTTGAAGGACAAAGGTTCTAAAGCCAAGCTCGTAGCCTTCGCGCGCAGAGGATAGAATTTCTTCGGCGGTCAGTCTGTAGCGGTCGGCCTTTTTGTTTTCGCGCCGTATGCCGCAGTAAAGGCAGTTGTTCTTGCAGTTGTTGGTGAACTCTATAAGGCCGCGGATGTAAACGTCGTTTCCGTAGATTTTCTTCCGTTCCGTTACGGCATAGTCGCGCAAAAGGGCGGCCGCCTCCTGGTCGCGCTCCGTGATTAAGAGCGCGTATTCTTCTTTTGATAGCGAGTGTTTTTGGGAGAGTTTTTCTATGATGGAACGAACGCCGCCGGTCATGCGAAAAATATTGCCGATTTGCCGCCTGCATGTCAACCGCATTATGAATGCAATAACAAAAAATGCTCCCAGTTGCGGATGCGTCAGATCGGCGCCGCTTGATAACTGCGCTCCACGCGCATTGCGCCTTGAAACTATCTACGTCTGCCGCTATCGCGGCAGGCGCAAAGCGAGTGTCGCCGCCTGCCGCCCCGCTCCTTCGCGCATTTTTTTACTGCTTTCAGTTACGATTGCGGCAGAACGGCGCCGCTCGTTCGCGCTTGAATAAAGCGGCGGGAGGGGCTATAATTTTCGCATGCCTTTGTACGACCCAAAATCGTCCCGCGCGGACGAGTTCATCAACCACCAAGAGATACTGGAAACATTGGCCTACGCCGACGCGCATAAAAGCGACGAGGCTTTGATTGATTCAATCCTAAAAAAAGCCAAGCCCTTCCGCGACCAAAATGGCTTTCATTGCGCGGGCCTAAGCCACAGGGAAGCGTCCGTGCTTTTGGCCTGCGACATTCCGCAAAAGACACAGGAAATGTTCGCGCTTGCCGAAGAAATAAAGCAAGCCTTTTACGGAAACCGCATCGTGCTTTTCGCGCCGCTTTACCTTTCAAACTATTGCGTGAACGGCTGCCTTTACTGCCCATACCACGCCAAGAACAAGAGCATTCCGCGAAAGAAGCTTACGCAAGACGAAATCCGCGCCGAGGTGACGGCCCTGCAGGACATGGGCCACAAGCGCCTTGCGATAGAGGCCGGCGAAGACCCCGCCAACAACCCGATTGAATACATATTGGAAAGCGTAAAGACAATTTATTCAATCAAGCACAAGAACGGCGCGATCCGCCGCGTCAACGTCAACATCGCCGCCACCACGGTGGAAAACTACGCCAAGCTTAAGGCCGCTGAAATCGGAACCTACATTTTGTTCCAAGAAACCTACAACCGCCAGGGCTACGAGACCCTTCACCCGACAGGACCCAAGCATGACTACGCCTGGCACACCGAGGCCATGGACCGCGCGATGGAGGGCGGAATCGACGACGTGGGGCTAGGCGTTTTGTTCGGCCTGGAAAGCTACCGCTATGAATTCGCGGGCCTTTTGATGCACGCCGAGCACTTGGAGGCCGCCAAGGGAGTGGGGCCGCACACGATAAGCGTTCCCCGCGTGAAGAAGGCCGACGACATAGACCCCGACGTTTTTGACAATTCAATCCCCGACGAAATTTTTGAAAAAATAATCGCCTGCATCCGCATCGCCGTTCCCTACACCGGAATGATAATCTCGACGCGCGAAAGCGAAAGAGTTCGCGCCGCGGCCCTGCGGCTTGGCATAAGCCAAATAAGCGGAGGCTCGCGCACAAGCGTCGGCGGCTACACGCAAAAAGAGCGGCCCCACGACACAGAGCAGTTTGACGTGAGCGACCAGCGCAGCCTTGACGAGGTTGTCCAGTGGCTTATGGAAAAGGACCACATTCCGTCCTTTTGCACGGCCTGCTACCGGGCGGGGCGCACGGGCGACCGCTTTATGAGCCTTTGCAAGAGCGGGCAGATATTGAACTGCTGCCACCCCAACGCGCTGATGACCTTGGCCGAATACCTTGTGGACTACGCAAGCCCTTCGTGCAAGGCTCTTGGCTTTAAAATGATAGAAGACGAGCTGGAAAAAATTCCAAACGGCAAGGTCAAGGAAATCGCCCGCGGCCACATCGAGGCGATAAAAAATTCCGACGCGCGCGACTTTAGGTTTTAGCCTTTATGGAGCGGCTTTTGGAGAAACGTATGGAAGCTCAAAGCGGAGCGAGCGTTGGCGCCAACAAAATTCACATTTCCTTTTTGGGGGCGATGAACGCCGGAAAGTCAAGCCTTTTAAACGCCGTGACTTCGCAAGACATGAGCGTGGTTTCTTCCGCCCCGGGAACGACGACCGATCCGGTAAAAAAATCGATGGAGCTTTTGCCGCTTGGCCCGGTCTTGCTTATAGACACGCCGGGCTACGACGACTCAGGCGAGCTTGGCTCTCTGCGCGTTCAAAAAACGATGGACGCGATAAGGCAAAGCGACGCGGCTGTCTTGGTCGTGGACGCGACGGTCGGCGTTAGGGAATGCGACAAAAAGGCCGCCGCGCTTTTAAAGGAAAAGGCCATTCCCTTTGTCGTCGCTTGGAACAAGGCTGACATTGGCGCGCCAAGCGATTCCGGCGATTCCGGCGTGTCTGGAAAAGCCGCCGTTTTTGGCCTTGAAACGCCGGCCGTCTTTGTCAGCGCTAAGACTGGCCTTAACATTGAAGATCTAAAGGAAAAAATCGCGCTCGTCGCAAAAAGTTCCGACAGCAAAAAAGAATTTATCGGCGGTCTTGTAAAGCCCGGCGACACGGTGATTCTTGTGATTCCCACCGACGAGTCCGCGCCCAAGGACAGGATAATCCTTCCGCAGCAAATGGCGGTGCGAAGCGTAATAGACAAGGGCGCCTTGGCGCTTTCCTGCAATCCGCAAACTTTGGATGCCGCTCTCCGCTCGATAAAAAAAACGCCGGACCTTGTCATAACCGACTCGCAAGCTTTTTCTTCTGTGGCGAAAATTCTTCCAAAAGAAACTCCGCTGACAAGCTTTTCCATATTGATGGCCGACTACAAGGGAACTTTGCGGGCGGAAGTGGATGCCGTTCAAAAAATAAAGGAGCTAAAGGACAATGACCTTGTCCTTATAAGCGAAGGCTGCAGCCACCGCCGCCAGTGCGCCGACATCGGAACGGTAAAGCTTCCTGCCGCGCTGAAAAAGTTTACAGGAAAGGACTTGCGCTTTGAGTGGACAAGCGGACAAGGCTTTCCGCGCGACCTTTCGCCATACGCGCTTGCAATCCATTGCGGGGCCTGCATGCTCAACGCGCGCGAAATGCAAGGCCGCCTGGCTTTGGCAAAAGAGAGCGGACTCCCGATGACAAACTACGGCATGGCCCTGGCCCTTTGCTCGGGCCTATTGGAGCGGAGCCTCGCGGTTTTTGATGGAGGAAAGCTCGGGCGGCATTGACCAAAGACGCCCTTTGCGCTAATATCAATTCCGACAGAATTCGCCGCGATGACCAGATGCCAGGAGCATGGCTTTGCGGACAAACAGAGGTTAATATGCCATATTCCGAACCTACAAACCTTGCGATTGTAGCCTGCCCGGGTGGAGAAGTATTTGCCGATGAAGTTATAACTCATCTTCGCCACATGTACAAGCATCGTTTTACCCTTAAGAACGATGTCATTTCAAAACGCTACCAGCTTGACAAAACAGATCTAATCAAGCAAATCAATTTGGGCAGCGACATCAACACTTCAGACATTTGCATGAAGGGCGCCACCGACAAGTACAGGCCGCCGATTTTCAAGGTCAAGGCCCGCTTCACCTATTTTATGAACGGCGAATTCAAGACCGAGCTTTTGGAATGCGTTCGCGGAAAGGACGTTTTCATTTTCCAGGACGTTGAGAACCACGAAGTCCTTTCGCTCAACGACGGAAAGAACAAGCTTTCGCTTTCGGTCAACGACCACGTAATGTCGCTTTTGGTCACGATTGACTGCGTGCGCCAAGCCGGAGCGGCAAACATTACGCTTGTCGTTCCCGCCTATCCTTACAGCCGCCAGCACAAAAAGAAGGGTCGCGAAGGCCTTACGGCCAGCATGCTTGGCCACATCTACGAGCTTTTGGGCGTAAAAAGAATCATCACGCTTGACATCCACTCGCGCGAAATCATCAATGCCTTCAGCACAATCTCTTTGGAAAACTTGCACGCCTCATACCAAATCATCCGCGAGCTTGCCAAAATCGTGGACCTTACTGGAAAGACCGAGGACCTTGTCGTCGTCTCTCCCGACACAGGCGCGATCGACCGCAACAAATTCTACGCTTCGGGCCTTAAGCTTCCGCTTGCGATGATTTACAAGGAGCGCGACTACTCAATCGTAACGCAGGACGCGCACTCGACCAACATCAAGGCGATAAAGCTTTTGGGCGACGTAAGCGGAAAGGTGGCCTTCCTTGCCGACGACATGTTGGGAACGGGAGGAACGCTTTTAAAGGCCATGCAGTTCCTAAAGGAGCAGGGCGCGACAAAAGTAATCGCGGCGATTTCGCTTCCGTTCTTTACAGGAAACGCGATTGAGCTCTTTGACGAAGCCTACCACAAGGGCCTTTTCTACCGCGTCATCGGAACCAACGCCGTTTACCACGAGGCTCTCAAAGACAAGGAATGGTACATCAACACAAACGTAAGCGGCTTGTTCGCAAACGTAATCACTCGCGTTCACCACAACCAGTCGCTAAGCGATTTGCTTGACAACCGCAACATCATCGAAAAGCTCGTCAAGCAGGACGCGAGCGTAAGCGACGATGACGAACAATAGTTTGTCCGACAACTCTCTTGTTCTTTGCATCGACATAGGAACGACTTCCCTCAAGGCCGCCTTTGTAAGCGCGGCGGGGGAAGTTTTTGATTTTAAACGAATAGAGTATTGGGTTGCTGACGCAACCCGCGAGTTTGCTTCGCAAACATCGCAGCGTGGCGATAATTGTTCGCAAGACCTTAACCGCGCGGCCCAAAATGACGGGAAGCCCAAGGATGGGGCGGCCAACCAAAAAGCGTTTCAAGCCCAAAATGGGGCGGCCGCTTGGGTCGCCGCCTTGCGCGAATTTTTTCCAAGCCGCTCGCTCGCTGCCTGCGCCGCCGTCTCCGTTTCCGGGAACGGCCCCACAATCGTCGCCGCCGACGGAACGACCCTTTTGTGGTCGGACAACGCCGCGCCTCAAACTGCTTGCAAGCCAAAAACTGCGGCCGACGAGAATTGTTCAAAAGCCCAAGAAGGGGCCGACCAAGACTGTCCGAAAGCCCATGAAGGGGCCGCCTCCGACAACGCCGACAATCTTTTTTCCAAAATCGACATTCCTGACGCGCAAAAAAAAATCTACCAGCCGCGCCTTGCCGCATTTAAAGAACTTTTTCCCGGCGCGTGGCAAAAAAGCCCCCGCCTTTACACCTCGACCCAATGGCTTTGCGGCTGGATAAAAAATAACGCTTCTCTTTTGGGCCTTCCAAGCGGCGTCCCTGTCTTTGACTCAGGTCCTGACTTTATCGCCGCGCTTGTCGGAACGGCGACGCTTTTTCCGGGCCGCCTTTGCGACCGCGCGGGTTCCAGCGAAGGGCTTAACCTTTGTTCCCCAAAATTTTTTGAGGCGCCTGGCCTTAGAGTCATGCCCTCGCCGGCCAAGGGCTTTTGGAACGTTTCGCGCTTGATTGAAGACCCCGGTTCCAGCCGGCAGGAAAAGTTGGGCAATTTTAAAAAGGCTTTCAACGCCCTAAAGCAGGCGGCCGCCGCAAACGGAATTCCGTTTGCGGGCAGGGTGGTCGTGACAGGAGGCCAGGCTCGCGACAAGGACTTGCTTGTGGCCAAGGAAGCCGCTGTCGGCGCGACAATAACGACGGCCCAAATCCCCGACGCGGAACTTTTGGGCGACGCGGCGGCCGCCTTTTTTAGGCTTGGAACCTATTCCAGCCTTGAGGAAGCCGCCTGCGCTCTTGTGAGGCTGGAATGCGATGTTTGCGAACAGTCGCGGCCGGGCGAGCCCTGTCATTGTCGTGCGCGACCCGACAATCTTTTTGGGCAAAAGATTCCCGCGTCAAGCGCGGGAATGACCGATGGCGACAGTTCCGTGTCGCAGGAAGGCTTTCCGCGCTTTTACAACGTTCCGTCCGACATAAAGGCGATAATCTTTGACATAGACTCCACGCTCTACACAAACGCGGCCTACGCCTTTGAGCAGGTTGACTGCCAAGTGCGCCGCTTCGCCTCCCTTCGCGGAATCACAAACGACCAAGCGCGCAAAATGGTGGCCGACTACCGCAAAAAATACGCGGCGGAAAACGGCGGAAAAAAAGTTTCGCTTTCAAACGCCTTGCGCTCTTTTGGCGTAAGCATTGAGCAAAGCGTCCAGTGGCGGCGCGAGCTTATAGAACCCGCGGACTTTTTGGGGCCTGACAAAAAATTGCAAGAAGCCCTGGCCGCGCTTGGCCGCCGCTACAAATTGCTTTGCGTGACCAACAACCCGATTTTGCCCGCGCAAAAAACTTTGGACGCGCTGGGCGTTTCGGACTTGATGGAAGTTTTGGTTGGCCTTGACACATGCAACCTTTCAAAGCCGGCCAAGGAGCCCTTTGAGCGCGCGGCCAATGAGGCTGGCGTTCCCTTTGGCAAAATAGTCAGCGTCGGCGACCGCTACGACTTGGACTTGGCGCCGGCCTTGGAGCTTGGAATGGGCGGCGTTTTGGTTCGCGGCGTGGAAGACGTTTACAAGCTTCCCGGATTGATTTGACCGCCGCTCCTAGACAAAGTTTTGTTTTTTCTATATAATGGAAATTCGAGGAATTTATGAAAGTTTCAAAAGTTCAAGGGAAACTTGAGCTTAAGAATTCAGGCGGGCTTTCGCTTTTTTTCATCGGAGCGGGGAGCGCCTTTTCAAAAGTAAATTTTCAGAATAACGTTCTCTTTATAAAGGGCAAGAACCATGTCCTTATCGATTGCGGAAATCTTTGCGCGATGGCGATTTCTCAGTTTGGAGCGCAGATTTCCGACGTTCGGAACATTTTCCTCACCCATTCCCACGCCGACCACATTGGCGGAATGGAAGAAGTGGCCTTTACCGATTACTATTCTAAAAAGGAAAGGCCCGTCGTGATCATCGACGACAAGTACAAAAAAACATTGTGGAACGATTCCTTGCGCGGCGGCTTGGGCTACAGCAAAACTTATGACGGCAAGGTCATGGATTTTGACGACTTTTTTATCCAGCAAAAGCCGGAGCGGATTCGCAAAGGAAAGCATTGGTACCAGCATGCAGTCGTAGGAGGAAAGAACGGCATCGACCTAAAGATTTTTGAAACCGCCCATTCAAACGTCCGAGACGCGCGAGGAAGGCGTTTTCATTCATGCGGAGTTGTAGTGGACGACAGAATCCTTTTTACCAGCGACACGCAGTTCAATCCAAAGCAGCTGGACGAGCTTATGGCTGACTTTGACATTGAATGGATTTTCCACGACTCGTGCTTCAAGAAGAATGAAGTTCACGCAAGCTACGGCGAGCTTAAGACTTTGCCCGCCGACATAAAGAAAAAAATTTATTTGTGCCACTACGACGAAAGGCTTGCCGGCGTAGACGCAAAAAAAGACGGCTTTGTCGCTTTTGTAAAGCGCGGCTATTATTACAATTTTGATTTATAAGGTCCATTAGCTCAACTGGATAGAGCGGCCGCCTCCTAAGCGGCAGGTTGTGTGTTCGATTCACATATGGGCCATATATTATAGAGTAAAAAAACACAGACATGAGGGGCGGGACGCAGAAAAAAAATTAGGGAGGGTTCCCTATGGGAAGGTCCCTGATTTTTTTTCGTCGCTGGGACCCGCTTATTAAGTCTGTGTTTTTTTTTAGTCAAACAGCGCTTGTATGGCGCGGGCGTAACCGATTTGAGTGTAGTTGTAAAGCGCGGTCCAGCCAAAGCCGTCTTCCGCCGAAAATATTTTTTTGTCGTAAGGAAGGTTCATGCTTGCGGCAACGGTTTTTTCCGCGGCGCCGGCCTTTTTTATTTCTTTTGCAAGCGCGGCGGGGTAGGCGGCTTGCCACAATTTTTTGTCCTTCACCGCGTTCCCTGTAAGGTGAGTGAAAACCAAGATTAGGTCCGCGCCCTTTATCTTTGCCTTGTCGGCGGCGGAAACGCTTTTTCTTTCTTCGTAGCAGACAAAGTCCGCGTTTTCGGCTCCGCGCGCCGCAAACTGTTTTTGCAGGATTTCAGCCTTGTCTTGGAAGGGGACAAAGACCGCGATTCTTTTTCGGCCGGAGCGGAGCGTTTTTTTGAGGCTGTCGGAGTTTATGTTGCTAAATGAGGCGCGGGCCGCGTCGATTTGGATTTGCGCGCAAGTTTGGGCGGCCTCTTGCTTTCGCTCCTTGTCCATCGGAACGATTTTTTGCGGCAGCGGAACAATTCGCGCGCCGGCTTCTTTGTCGGCTGCGATTTTTATAAGGCCAGCCTTTTGCTTTAGCTCCAAAACGCGGACGACCGCCGCGTCAAGCGCCTTGCTGTCCAAGGCTCCGCTTTGAAGCGCCGCTTCCACCTTTTCAAAAAAATCTTCCAAAAATTCCAAGTCTTTTTTTGAGTAAACGTTTATCGGATTGATGATCAAGTCGCAGCCCGCGTTTACGGCAAGGACAAAGCTTTCGTCAGGCGACCAAGAGTCAAAAATCGCCTTCATGTCCATCGCGTCGCTTATTATCGCTCCCTTGTAGTCCAAGGAGCCGCGCAAAATCTTTGTGAGGATTTTTTTTGAAAGCGTCGCGGGCGCAGTGATTTTTTTGTTTTCCTTGCTGGACTGCAGTTTTGTTTTGTCCAAGCGCGGGCATTGGATGTGCGCGGTCATTATCAGCGGAATGCCGTTTTTTATGTTTTCTTTGAACGGAAGGGCCTCGCGCTTTTTCCATTTTGCAAGCGAGGAATTTATTTGAGGCAAGTCCAAGTGCGAGTCGACCGATGTGTCGCCGTGGCCCGGAAAATGCTTGGCGCAAGCCAAAACGCCCGCGTCCAAAAGTCCCTGGCTAAAAGCCGCCGAAAATTCCGCCGCCTCTTTTGGGTCGCTGGAAAAGCTTCTGATGCCGATGACCGGATTTTGCGGGTTAGAGGCCACGTCGCAAACAGGCGCCAAGTCCGCGTTGATTCCGTAGTCAAGCAAAAGCTGGCCGTTGGCTCTTCCGCACAAAAAGGCGTTTCGCGGGTCGCCTGTCTTTCCGATGGCCATCGCGCTGGGCGTTGAATAGTCAAGGACGCGGGCCACGTTTCCGCCCTCTTGGTCGGCAAAGAACAAAAGGGGAGCGTTGCCTCCGTCAAGCGCGGCGGAGTTTAGGTCGCGGATGAACTTTTTTGCTTGCGCGGCGTCGGTCATGTTTTCGCCGAATAGTATTATGGAGCCGATGTAGTAGTCGCGGACTGTTTTGTACATCGCGGAATTTATTTTGTTCACCGGCGCGAATATTTTTGGATTTTCGGCGGCTAGGGCAGGCTTGTATTCCTTGTGGCCCAAGGGGGAGTCGGTCCAAAAGCGGAAATTCATTACGCACAAGGCTCCGATCTTTTGCCGCGCGGTCATCGACTGGACGCATTCGCGCAAGGCGCTTTTTTCCGCCGCGCTTTGGGCTTTTAGTGGGAGCGAAGAAAAAAAAGCCAGAGACAACAATGCCACAAAAATAATCTTTTTCATGTTTGTGTTTCGTTCGATATTATAGCGCATTTTTTGCAGAAAAAAATAACAATTTTTAAAAAAAATTCCAAAAATAAACGAAAATCTTGCAAAAAATGTATATGTTATATAGTGGAACGCCACAGCGTGTGGCAGGCCGCCTCTTGATTCTTAGAAATTAGGAGGCCTCGCGGAACATGACAAGCTACGAAGTCGCGACTTTGGTCGTCGCAATTCTATCTTTGATTGTAAACGCGATCGCTCTCTTCCAAAACATGAAGAAATAGCGAAAAAAAAGCCTGCCCGTAGTGTGTCTAGCCTCGGACAGGCTTTTAAGCAAGCCACAAGAGGCGGCCGCATCGCTGTGGCGTTCCTCTCTTTACTCAATATCTTAGCGCGCAAAGCCCCAAAAGTCAAGGAAAAAAAGCGCATGCCATAAAAAAAGCCGCCCCTTACGGGGCGGCTTATAGGACTAACCTAAACTAGATTAGAACGAGATTTGGGCGCGAACCGGAACAGCCCAAACCAAGGAGTCTGTCTTGTCGCCGCTAACAATCTGAAGCTGAGAGGCTGTTGACACAGCCTTGTCGCCAAGAGTTTTGGCTCCCTGGAAGCCGATTCCCAAAGAAGCGTTAGAGCCGCAAGCGCATGTAAGACCAACGAGGAAGCTAATTTGTGAGTCAACGTCGTTGTTGGGCATCAACATGCGGAAGTCGGCAACAGCGCCAAGAGCGTCGCTGATGGCATAGTCAAGGCCAACGCCAAATGACATGGCAGGATCAACTGATTTACCATTAATTTTTGTATCTCCGTTGAACATCGCCATCGCGAAGTCAGCAGAAACTTTGAAAGCCTCAGTGATTCCGTAAGAAACACCCAAGGCAACCTTCAACATATTGTTGCCATTAAGCGTCGCTTTGCCGTTATCATCTACGAGACTGCGAGTTTTCCAATAATCAGAGCTTGCCAAAGTAAAGGCAACTCCTACTGTAGCGGTAAGCTTGTCAACAGCTGTCAAGTCAAAGGCGGCCTCGATTGTTCCGTTCTTTTTGGCGTCGCCATCGGCGGAATACTGACCAATAAGACCGGCCTTGATAACGCCGATTCCTTCGATTGTGTAGGCGGCTCCGATTTTTCCGTTGCCAAATGCCTTGTAAGTGTCATTGGCGTTAGAAGGAGAATTCCACTTCCATACATTATCACCTGTTCCTGTTGACTTTTCCTCCGTCCAGAAAAGCGGAACAGAAGCAAAAATCTTGAGGGCCTCAATGGGGGTGATTTGAAGACCAAGTCCATTCGAGTCGTATTTGCTGAAAGTGAGTCCTTCGCCCCAGAAACCGTCTACGCCTGTGTTCGGGCGGAGCCAGTTCCAAGATCCAAAGCAAAGGTCGCCGCGGACGCCAAAGCTGTTGTCCATGAGTCCAACGATAACTTTTACCTGCTCAACAGGCTTGATCCAAAATGCATTTGGCGCGAATGTGTCGATTTTTCCGTTGTCGATGGAAACGCCCATGTCCATTCCGGCCTTTCCGTCGTCAGAAGTCCAGCCTACTGAGAAGCGAGCCGGTCTCCAGCCGCCCCATGGGTTTGTAACACCGCTCTTCATTACGTCACCGTTTGACGCAACAAGTGTCGGAAAGTTGCAAAGCCAAGCTCCAAATGAAACCTCAGCGAAGGCTGAAGTCGCTACCATAGCAGCAAGCGCCAAAGCGCCAATCAATTTTTTCATAATGAAA